>JACCDX010166356.1_pt1 | contig 22047 bp, 27 predicted proteins | sample 7449681 | NCBI WGS metagenome assembly JACCDX01 (sample SAMN15323450, study PRJNA562643) | freshwater metagenome | isolation source: river surface water | place: USA:Blue River Watershed | collected 2017-08-18
ATACTCATGAACGCTGCGCTTTACTTCGTCGCAGTCGAGCTGTTTCATCATCACTCCTTTTCTCCGATTACGCGGTACCCCTCTTGGGTTGCATAATCTGATAACAGATTTTTTAGCAGTTTCTTCCCGCGATGCAAGCGTGACATGACGGTTCCGACCGGAGTTCCCATCACATCAGCGATTTCTGCATAGGGCAAACCCTCAACAACTGCGTAGTAAACAACCATTCGAAACTCTTCTGGAATCTCATCCAGGGCATCGCGAATCACCTTTGAGGGCAGATTGTCCAGCGCCTCTGCCTCGGCAGATCTGGTTGAAATCGATGTGATTGATTCGCCACCACCAACCTGCCAGTCTTCCAGGTCATCAAGCGCGGTCTTGGCCTGATCCTTGGCGCGCTTGTTGTAGAGATTGATGTGGGTATTGGTCATGATTCGAAATAGCCAAGCCTTGAGGTTTGTGCCCTGTTCGAATTTTCCCCACGCGCTGAAAGCTTTAGCGAAGGTCTCCTGCACCAGGTCCTCGGCATCCGAGGGGTTTCTGGTCCATCTAAGCGCTGCACCGTAAAGCTGGGGCATGAGCGGTAAAGCCTGCTGTTCGAAGCTACGCAGCTTCTCTGATTTCTTTTCACTCATTACTAGTGAGTGTATTGAGGTTTGGGTAACTAGTGGTGGGAATTCGTAACTTGCCCCTGAATTCAATCCAAACTGGCTTGTATTCTGTTCTGCAATGAGCAATCACCCATTCTGGCCAGCACCCAAAGGTAGGCAGTTTCGCGCCACGGTGATGCTCCCGGGATCTAAATCTCTCACCAACCGAGAGCTCTTGCTATCGGCAATCGCAAATTCCCCTACCAAGCTCATCGCTCCGCTTGTTTCCAGGGACTCAAAGCTCATGATTCAAGCTCTTGAGCAACTTGGCACCAGATTCGAGTGGCAGGGAACTGACTTAATCGTGTATCCAGGTGAGCTGCATGGCGGAGCCAAAATCGACTGCGGACTTGCTGGCACTGTTATGCGCTTCGTACCACCGCTTTCCCTTTTGGCCAACGGGAAAACAGAATTTGATGGTGATGAAGGTGCAAGGCGCAGGCCGATGCACACCACCATCGAGTCCCTCCGGGCACTGGGTGCGCAGGTTGAGTCAAAAGACATGGCCCTTCCATTCACCGTGGATAGCTCGGGCAAAGTTTCTGGCGGAGAACTAGTAATTGATGCATCGGCATCCTCGCAGTTTGTCTCTGGACTACTGCTGGTCGCAGCCAGATTCGAAAATGGAATAACCCTGGTCCACTCCGGCGAAGAGCTACCGTCCCTTCCTCACATCGAGATGACGCTTGAGACCCTGAGGCAGCGCGGGGTAAATGCCTACGCAGTCTCGGAGCGCAGTTGGCGAGTGGATCCCGGACCGATCTCAGGTGGGGAGCGAGTCATCGAGCCGGACCTTTCGAACGCCGGGCCGTTCCTGGCCGCAGCTATGGTCACAGGCTCAGAGATCACAATCCCGCACTGGCCAGACAAAACCACACAGGTTGGCGCTGAGTTTGAGCGCATTCTCCCAATGATGGGAGCCAAGGTTTCAAAGGTCTCCGACGGTCTATCGCTTGTTGGTGGGCAGATCCACGGCATCGATATCGATCTTTCGATCGGCGGCGAGCTGGCCCCCGTGATCGCCGGGCTTGCGGTGCTAGCCGACTCCCCTACTCGAATCACCGGCATTGCCCATCTCCGCGGTCACGAGACCGACCGACTCAAAGCACTGACCGATGAAATCAATCGCATTGGTGGCAACTGCAGAGAGTTGCCTGATGGCTTGGAGATCACCCCTAGGCCGCTAAAGGGCGGAAAGTGGTTCAGCTATGAGGACCACCGGATGGCCACCACAGGCGCAATCATCGGCCTGAGATACGGCATCGAGGTTGAAAACATCGCCACAACCTCGAAAACCATGCCCGAGTTTGTGAGTCTGTGGCAGAACATGCTGGAGTCGAATTGACCCGCTCCTACGCCGATGATGACTACCTCGATGAGGACGATGTCCGCATCCGGCCAAACCCCAAGGGTTCGAGACCCAGAACTAAGCGCAGACCAAACTTCGATGATGCCCCGCTGGGAATGGTTTTAGAGGTTCACCTAGCTCGCTACCGAGTTTTGGTAAACGGCAAAGAGGTTCTCGCGACCCTTGCCAAAGAGCTGCGCAACAAAGGTTGCGTCACCTGCGATCAGGTGAGACTCGATGGTGACCTCAGCGGCGAGAAGGGCTCACTGGCTCGAATTGTGAAGGTTGAGCCAAGAAAAACCGCGCTTTCAAGACTCAACGAGGAATCAGAGGCGGGCGAGCAGACGATTGTTGCCAACGCCGACCAGCTGATGATTGTGCTGGCGAGTGCGAACCCAGAACCTAAAGCTCGATTGGTGGATCGCTACCTGGTTGCCGCCTATAACGCAGGGATCAAACCGTTTTTGGTGATGACCAAGTGCGACCTGAAAGATCCAACTGAGTTTCTGGACAGCTTCTTAGGGTTCGACCTGACTGTGATTAAAACTCGTTCGGACCAACCAAACCTGGATGAGCTAATCCCCCACATCAAAGATCACACCACCGTTTTTGCCGGTCACTCTGGCGTGGGTAAGACGACTCTGATTAACGCGCTTGCCCCAAATTACCAAAGGGCAACCGGAGACGTGAATGAGGTGACTGGCAAGGGCAAGCACACCTCATCCTCAGCCAGAGCTATCTGGGCGCAGGGCGGTTGGATTGTTGACACCCCGGGAGTGCGAACCTTCGGTCTCGCGGGCATAGATGCTGAAGGACTACTCAAGGGGTTCTCTGATCTTGCAGCTGCCAGCGAGCAGTGCCCACGAGACTGCTCCCACCTAGCCACCGCGCCAGACTGTGAGCTGGATGCCTTGGCAGAATCTGGGGAGATCTCGGCACTAAGACTTGATTCCTTCCGACGCTTGGTGGCAGAGGTTAGCTCGGTAGATTGGTCCTGATGAACGATCTTGAATTTGCCCTGTTGCTTGCTGACGCCGCGGATGAGATTTCGCTAGCCAGGTTTAGAGCACTAGATCTCAACATTGAAACCAAACCCGATAGAACTCCGGTCACCGATGCCGATCGCGCGGTTGAGGCAAAGCTTCGAGACCTAATTGCCAGCCACAGGCCAAATGAAAGCGTGATTGGCGAGGAATTTGCCAACACCGGAGTCAATGAACGTGTTTGGATAATTGATCCAATAGATGGAACCGCGAACTACCTGCGCGGTGTTCCAATCTGGGCATCACTGATTGCGCTGCGAGTCAACGGGGAAATTCACACCAGCGTGGTGTCAGCTCCTGCCTTGGGTAGACGCTGGTGGGCTTCAAAGGGCCAAGGCGCTTTCACCAGAGATGTCGATGGCACAACGCGAAACATCAAGGTTTCAAAGGTGTCCGACCTAGAGCACGCTTCGATTAGCTTCAACTCAATTCGGCAGTGGGACAAAGCAGGCTTACTTGAGCCGCTTATTGAACTAAGCCGCAAGGTTTGGCGCGATCGTGCCTACGGCGACTTCCTGAGCTATATGTATTTGGCAGAAGGTCTTCTAGAGGTTGCCTCCGAGCACGGCCTGGCGCTCTATGACATTGCGGCTCTGGTGCCGATTGTTGAGGAGGCCGGTGGCCGCTTCAGTGCCCTGGATGGACCGCTCACGGAATCAACCTCAAGTGTTTTGGCAACCAACGGCCTGCTGCACGAAACCATCCAGCGAGAGCTCGGTGTTTTGTAATTGCGCAAATTTCTAGCGATAGCCGCGATTGCGCTTTTGGCATTTAACCTAAGGACCGCGGTCTCATCGGTTTCGCCGGTTATTAGCTTTATTCAAGAGGAAATCCCACTCCCAATCATCACTATCGGACTATTGGGTATTGCGGCTCCACTTTCTTTTGCTCTCGCAACGCAGCTTTCCTACCGGCCGGCAAGACGAATCGGCGTTGAGAAAACGTTGATGCTAACCATCGCAATGATCATCCTCGGTCACGCCCTGAGAGCTCTAGCGTGGGACTCGACCTCACTTTTTGCCGGCAGTCTGCTGGCCCTGTTAGGCATGGGAATCGGCAACGTTTTGTTGCCGGTCTTGGTCAGAAAGTACTTCCCCAACCGAGTTGGGGCTGTGACCAGCTTCTACATCACCTTGACCGCCATCTCGGCAACCCTGGGTTCCTTGGTGGCAGTGCCGGTTGCCGAAGCGGCTGGATGGCGTTTCTCGCTTGGGCAGTGGGCGCTGTTCTCGTTCCTGGCTGCAATCCCACTGATTACGCTGCTGGGTAACTCCAATCCCGAACCAAAACCTGAGGTTGATTCTGGAGGTAAGTCAATCTGGCGAGCGCCGACCGCTTGGGCAATTGCCGGGATGCAAGCTATGACCTCGGTTTTTGGATATGTCAGCTTTGCCTGGTTGCCACTGCTACTTGTCGAGCACAACTCGGTCACGGTTGCCGAGGGTGGGCTCTATCTATCGCTATTCGCATTGATGGGATTACCGACATCGATATTTGTGCCGATCTTGGCCAATCGCTATCCGGGGATTCAGGTTTGGATTGTTGTTTTCTCCGGGGTAATGGGTGCCGGCGGAATTTTAGGAATGCTCTTCGCCGGTAACTCCTGGCTTTGGTTCTTCGTGATCATGGCCGGCTTTGGGCCAACCATGTTCCCGCTCGCTCTAACGCTGTTCAACCTCAGAAGCGAGAAACGTTCCACTGTTCTGGCGGTTAGCGCGTTCGGGCAGGGCCTGAGCTATGGAACAGCATCTGTGGCGGTAATTGTGGTGGGTGTACTCAGAGAGCTCACCGGTGGTTGGGAAGCAGCTCTGTGGCTCATGTTCGGTTTTGCGCTCCTAGCAATTCCGGTTTCAATTCAAATCGCAAAGCGCAAGACCATTGACTCAGAACTGAGTCGCTAACTACTCCCCTACGCTGACTCCAACAGCCGAGCAACGCTCATTGATTGACGCGGTCAGGGCAGCAACCTTGTCCTGTGCGCTTGCTGCCGTAGAAGTCTCACCCAACGCAGCACCCAAATCGGCAATGTCCTGAGCCAGGGTGCTGGAGAGCAAAGAGCGAGCCTGCTCGCCCACCAGGGAGTCCAGGGTTGCAATCACACCTGAATCAACCAGCCCAGCGTTGTAGGCCTCGGTAAGGCCATCGAGTGTCGATGCCATCGCGGTGCAGGCAGCTGCATCGGCAGCGGTCTTTGCAACGTCTTCAACGCTGCAACCGGTGAGGGTGATGGCTAAGACTGGGGCAATAACTAGAGGGAGAATGCGCATAGTTAGGAAGACTAAATCTGAAGTATGAAAATTCCCTGAGTCGTAATGATTCGTAATCGCTGGAAGTAAAGGGGGGCTTTATGGTTACACTTCCATGGTTCCCAAAGTTTGAAACTGGAGATTTGATGCGGGTCTACAACGACATCACCGAGGCATTCGGAAACACCCCCCTGGTGAGGCTAAACAGAGTCACCGACGGTGGAGCCGCCAACGTTTACGCCAAGCTCGAGTTTTATAACCCATCTTCCTCGGTGAAGGACCGCCTAGGTATTGCGATGATCAACGAGGCAGAAGCCTCGGGTGAACTAAAGCCTGGCGGAACCATCATCGAGGCCACCAGCGGAAACACCGGTATTGCCCTCGCCATGGTTGGAGCTGCACGTGGCTACCGCACCATCATCGTGATGCCAGAGTCCATGAGCCTGGAGCGCAAGATCCTGATCCGTGCCTACGGAGCAGAGCTAGTGCTAACACAAGCCACCGAGGGTATGTCGGGGTCAGTGGCCAAGGCTGAGCAACTCGGCAAAGAGATTCCCGGCTCGATTCTGGTTCGCCAGTTTGAAAACCCCGCTGGACCAAAGATTCATCGCGAGACCACGGCCGAGGAGATCTGGCGCGATCTAGACGGCAACATCGATGCATTCATCGCTGGCTCTGGAACCGGTGGCACAATCACCGGCACCGGACAGCGCCTTCGCGAACTCAACCCAAACATCAAGATTTTTGCCGTTCAGCCAGCAGCATCACCGCTGCTGACCGGTGGTGAGGCAGCAGGTCACCCGCTTGCTGGTATTGGACCAAACTTCATCCCAAACATCCTCGACACTTCTGTCTATGACGAGGTGCTGAGCGCGCCAAACTCGGTGGCCTTCGAGTTTGCCCGCAGGGCCGCTGCCGAGGAAGGCATTCTGGCAGGAATCAGCTCCGGAGCCGCGCTCTGGGCTGCCAAGGACATCGCCCACCGCCCAGAATTTGCAGGTAAGAATGTGGTCGTAATCCTGGCTTCCTTCGGTGAGCGCTATGTCTCTTCAACTCTCTACCGTGACCTTCAAGAGGAATACCAGACCAAGAATTGAGAATCTTCGAGGACATCAAGGTAGGTCTGGAGCGCGATCCCGCGACCAAGACCGCGCTTGAGCTATTCCTAACCTCCCCCGGACTTCACGCCATTTGGGCTTACCGAGTCGCTCACGTGCTGTGGGGGTGGAAGCTGAGGATTCTTTCCCGCATGCTTTCTAACTGGGCCAAGTTCTGGTCCGGAATTGAAATTCACCCGGGAGCAAAGATTGGTCGCCGACTGGTCATCGACCACGGCATCGGCGTAGTAATCGGGGAGACTGCAATCATCGGCGATGACTGCTTGATCTACCACGGCGTCACCCTGGGCGGAAAGACTCTCGACCCAGTCAAGCGTCACCCAACCGTTGGTAACCGAGTGACCATCGGAGCCGGAGCCAAACTAATTGGCAACATCACAATTGGCGATGACTGTGCGATTGGCGCGAATGCGGTTGTTACCAAGAACATGCCAGGTGGCACGGTTGCAGTTGGTGTGAATGCCAGATTGCTAAACCTAACTGGCGACGATCTCTACGTAATCTGATTTACCGCTGTTTTTGAAATACATGCAGCTCCACTTCTCCCCCACGGCAACCTGCCTGGTGCCCTGAAGTCCGTGCATCTTTAGCTGCTTCCACACCGCATCTCTACCCAGATCTGTCCCTAGGTGTGGCTTCTTGGGATAGAAAACCCAAAAGGTGAGCTTCTGCTCCCAGGCATCCTTGAGTTTTAGAGCAAGGCTTTCTAGTTCTTTGGAGTTCTCGGCAAAGACAAACATCGCTGGACTCTTTCCAGCCTTTACGACCTCAATTGCCTTGGAGAACTCAACTGCCCAAGGTGAGATGTCATCCAACTCAACATCTACTGCCAACTTTACGCAAGGCACCATTGTGTCCTGCGGGATAAACATCTTCTTTGCCAAACTCACGGGTGCCAGATTAGTGAACAAAAGGTGAGCAAGTCTCGCCCGGAAACAGATTTAACTTTCTAAATTTCCAGCATGCTAAGTCGCACTGAAACCAAGTCCATAAGTTGCTGATCGGATAACGGTTTGTCGAATGGAATTTGGAGAGCACCCTTTGATTTCTTGTAACTCTCTAGACCCGAGACCTTGTCAATCACCTGTGAGCTGTGCGGGTAGTAACCGATGTGGGCCTTGTTGATAGCCCAACCTGCGATTGCCTTACCGGCAACCTTGATGACTGGCATGCCATAGGAAATACCCTCTTCGCCCTGCGGAAGCAAACGTGACAGCCTCTGGCGAAGCACTGAAGCAGCTTCTAACCCAGGACCCGAGAACCCAGCTAGGTAGGCGTCTATCTCACTACTTGACATCAGTTGCCGATCTGTAAATCTGACCTGGTTTGAGCTCACCCAAAAGCTCACTAACAGTCACAAACTTATAGCCGCGGTTACCCAAAGTCTTGAGGATTCGGGGAAGTGCATATCTGGTGGACCCCAAGATGTCATGCATTACGACAATGTCACCTGGTTTCACCTCTGAGACCACTCGTTCGTAAGTCTCGTTTGGGTCTTTTGTGAGCCAGTCCTTTGGGTCCACGCTCCAAAGAATCATTGGTGCATTTGCAACCTCGTGGACTAGCGAGTCAAATTCACCGTAGGGGGGCCTAAACATGGCAGGCCGCTCGCCAGTGGCATCAAACATAAGCTTCGAGACGTAGTTGAAATCGCGCTCCAGCTCCCATCTGGAGAGATACTGCAGCTTCTGGTGCGCGTAGGAGTGGCCACCTAACTCATGGCCCTGAAGCAGTATTTCTCTGGCGATGTGAGGGTGTTGGCGAAGCTGGATTCCCAGCGCAAAAAACGTGGCCTTGGCACCTGCTTTATGAAGCGACTTCAAGATGCCAATCGTGTGCGTCGAGGGGCCATCATCAAAGGTGAGTGCGACACACTTCTCTACTGAGCAGTCGACGAACTCGATTGGCCGAGGTTCGGGAACATCGATTTCAACATCGAGCTCTTCTTCAGCCTCCATCAGCCTCAGGTGCAGCTGCGCAATCGAGACATCAAAGATCGGATCAATCGCCTTGGTCTGGGCACTGGTTGGAAGCGTGTTTGAGAGCGGAGCAAAGAGCAGGGTGGTGAGTAATCCCAACCCCAGCGCTAACTTGAACCACCTGATCATGCTCTATGCCTTGTAGGCATCAACCTCAATCTCAACAAGCATTTCTGGGTTGATGAATTTCAACCCTGCCAAAATCGTGAGCGCTGGTCGAATCTCAGAGAAGAGCTCGCCGTTGGCCTTACCGACCGAGTCCATGTCCGACTCATCCTTCAGGTGGATGCGAACTCGCACCACATCCTTCAGTGAGTAGCCAACCTGACCGAGAGCTTTTTCAATAATCGAGAAGGCGACTTTGGCCTGACCATAGGCGTCGCCCTTGTGCTGCAGCTCCCCATCAACGGTTGCAGTCGTACCGGAGACGTGAACGTATGGTCCCGCCTTGACGGCTCTGGAGTAACCAATGACCGACTCCCATGGTCCACCGGATGAAATAAGTTGATCTGCAGCCATTAGAAAGTCCTTTGATTTCGCTAGGTTAGCGAATCTTGGGAAGTTTCTCGCGCCACGCGCTGAATGATCTGACACTGCCCGCATGGGGTGTTACAAGCCATGGATATGGGTGAAGCTGAGCAATCTTTTTGAACTTGCTAAATGAAGGCACGGGAGCAAAAGTGACAGCCACCGGCACCTCGTTTGCATACTCATAGGGGCTACCCAGATAAACCCGCAGGTCTCGTCGAGAAGCCAGGTCGCGCAGCGTCTGCAGGTAAAAATGAATTCTCTTGCTGCTCAGTTGCAATTTCGCTAACGCAGTCTCGTTGAACACAAAAGCCACCGGTAGACCCGGATTGGCCCTGAGTGCTGGATCAGCATCCCCGAGAGAGTCAATAGTTAGCAAGACGACCTCTGGCTTTGACAGCTCTATTGGGGCGAGTGGACCTGCTGTTCGTTTCGGATTTGGATCGGCCTCAACCAACGAGTCGCGCTCGACTCGATCTAGAACTCGCTCATCCGGGAACTCCTGAATCGGACATGCCTTGTTCAGTGGGCACTTCATGCAGACACCTGGTGCTCGCTTCTCCACTTGCCAGCGCGCAAACCCATATGGCTTTCCAGTTCCAGCCCCCACGGTCCATTGCCAACCCAGCAGATTTGCTGCTCGAGAGCCATCAATCAACTCCCGATACATTCGCTCCTGACCCGCGCGCCAGTCCATCCCATTTCGAACACTCCAGTGAGATGCCAACCACATCCTGGTCTGGTTGACTAACCAACCGTCCTGCTCCAGCTCGGACACCACCATGTCGATGCAGTGCATGTCACGATTCCAGCCAGCACCCTGACCCCTACCTTCAGGCTCAAAACGAAGTGCTGAGAACATTCGCTTACCGACCCGGGCATAGAGGTGTCTTGCATACTCCTGCCACAAAAGCTCATCTCGAAACTTCTCTTTGTCTTTGGCTGGCGCACCTTCAACCCGATCCCAAACCTGCCTCAGGGTCAGCAGGTTATGACGAATGTACGGAGATAGCACACTTGCACCACGGGCCGACTCTGGCAGCACCTCTGAGCGGTTGGCCGCGTAACCTCGGATGTCCAGATCGGCTAGCGCTCTATCAGCAGCGGTTTGTCCGCCTGGTATAGAACTTTCACCGCTTCCTTGGTAAAGACCTGTGAAGTATTTACTCAGAATCTGCTCATCGCTGAGCGAAAGATCAATCTCCTGCATTACTTGGTCAGCGGACCTAGGTAGTAGCTCTCAAGGATCGATGAAGGTCGTGCCTCACCACCGTGCTTACCTTCAAAAGCGCTGGTTGCGTCACCACCGCACAACGAAAGAATCGAGCCAGAGCCACCAGGATGCTTGGTAATCCAATCGGTCAGGTTATAAACCGAGTCATTCACGATCACCCAGCAGTGAGACCTGGAGTTCTTCTCGGCAACCTGTGCTGCTGTGTAGCCAGCGGCTGGAGCAGTTTCACTCGGTGTAGGGCTTGGAGTCTTTGTTGGAGTCTTTGTTGGAGCCGGCGCCTTAGTTGCACTTGCCTTGGGTGTTGAAGTTTCTGCCGGCTGCGCTTCAGGCTCTGTTGTCAGCTCGACATCAACAGAACTCTCGGTAACTTCGGGTTCGGCGGTAGCGGTCGCCTCCACGCTCTCCTCTTGCGTCGATTCTTCAGGAGCCTGAGTGACAGAAGTAGTCACTGGCTGAGTGGCCTCCATCTCCTCCGCAGGCGAAGAGCAGCCAGCTAGGAAAAGCGTTGAGGAGACAACAAGGGCAAGCAAGGTTTTCATTACCAAACAAAACCTCGGGCTTCAATCATGGATTCCCTGGTGGGATCAGATTCGGGCAAAAACAAATGCCCGCGATTTCTCGCGGGCATTTGTGATTGGTACTTGTTTAGCCGTTTGCTACGACTCTCACCCAGAAACCATCGCCCTTGAAGGAGCTCTTGGATTCGTAGGTAACAGCCTTACCGCGCAAGCGGTTGGCTTCGATGTAGGAGCAAGCGCGCTTAGCCAAGCGCTCCGCGACAACTGGGTCAGCAGCATTCACAATGCACTTGACCGAGGTGTATTCGGAACCGATCTTCTTAGCGATGTTGGTTAGCTCGAGAAGTGAACCGTAGTTGAACCAAGCACCTTCAGCCTTGAATGCCGATTCCTTGGTTGGGACGACAGCCTTGATGGTGATGCCCTGCAGGTGGGTTAGCTTGCCGTGGCTGGAGTTGATCTCAACGTCATACTTTCCAGGCGCTAGGTCCTTCGGAAGGTCAATCTCTAGCTCGGAGGCTGAGTTGATCTTGTAGGTAACAGCCTTGCCATTGATCTTCATGGAGGTGATGCTGTCGAGCTTCTTGCCTGAGGTGACGAGCTTGTTTCCTGCGAGAGTTGCCGCACCGAATGATGAAAACTCAGGGCCGGAGTACTTCGGCTGACTTGAGTCCGCACTAGAACCGTTGCTCTGGGAATTAGAGGACCCGTAGTTCGCACTTGCAGAGTAGACAACGAATCCTGTGATGCTCGACTGAGCTACCACATGTGTGCCCAAGGATGCGTCGTAAGGCGAGCGGCCTGACATGGTCTGAACGTAAGAGGACAACAAGTTAGTCGGCAATGAATTGCCCTGTGCAGCAGCGTAAAGAAGGCCACAACTTGCAGGCAGTCCCATGTTTGAAACAGTAGGTTTCGCAACAACAGTGTTTGGACATAACCACAGTGAGAGGTTAACTGTCCCGTTGCTCCATATTCCTGAGGTGGCCGTTATTGTGGAGCCCGATAGAGTCACCGTCGGTTGAACCTGCACCGTTGGCACAGGCGCTGTCGCCTGAACCGACGCGGGGTGGATGTGGTACTCATACCCAGTGTCGATTACGTAAGTCGTGGTGACAATGTGGGCACCCCTGGAGATGTCATAAGGGGAATATGTATTCTGCCCAGTCTGAACAGTGGCCGTTGCCAGATCCGTTCCACTAAAGGAGCCCGCTCCTCCGGTATTGAAAAGCTCGGTGCACCCCGTGATAAAGCCTGCAACCAAACTGGTTCGGGCAGATTGCGCTGAAGGGCAAGCGAAGGTCTTACTTATCATCGAGCCTGCACCCGAAATGTTGACGGCGCCGGCCCGGATAAGGGTCTGGCCGTCGCCGGATAGACCGAGTGTCATAGTGTTGGAAACTAAGGTCGGTGCAGCAGCCGCGGGCAGCGCAAGGTTTGATAAAGAGAGAACAACGGCAGCAAAAACGCCAACAAGTTTTTTCAAGAATTACCCCTAGTCAGGTTGAGTAGCCCAACAGTAGGACACTTGGTTGCCATGGAATCAACAGGTCTTCGGGTTACCGAACCTGCGCCACAATACTCCGGTGTGTCGCCAGAAAAATCAGTGCCTAGACGTTAAATCGAAACTCCACCACGTCGCCATCCTGCATGACGTAGTCCTTGCCCTCCATGCGGACCTTGCCCTGGGCCTTTGCCTCGTTCATGGAACCAGCTGAATCAAGGTCCTTGAACGCAACTACCTCGGCCTTGATGAAGCCTTTTTCAAAGTCGGTGTGGATTACGCCAGCCGCCTGGGGTGCTTTCCAGCCCTTGCGGATGGTCCAAGCCCTCGACTCTTTTGGCCCTGCGGTTAGGTAGGTCTGGAGACCTAGAGTCTGAAATCCGATTCTGGCTAGCTGGTCGAGTCCTGACTCCTCTTGACCGAGAGACTGCAGTAATTCCTGGGCTTCCTCTGGGTCGAGATCAATCAGCTCGCTCTCAACCTTGGCGTCTAGAAAAACCGCTTCGGCAGGAGCCACTAGGTCGGCAAGTTCCTTCTTCTTGGCAGCGTTGGTTAGGACACCCTCGTCAACGTTGAAGACAAAAAGGATGGGTTTTGAAGTCAGTAGGCCAAGTTCTTTGATTGGTGCCAGGTCGACCTTGGATAGCGATAGGGGCGTGCCATCGTTTAGGACTTTGATTGCCTCGTCGATGGTCTCGAGGGTGGACGGGTCAACCTTCTTACCCTTGACCTCTTTTTCGATTCTGGGTCTTGCCTTCTCGAGAGTTTGTAGGTCGGCCAGGATCAACTCGGTATTGATTGTCTCGATGTCGCTTTTGGCATCGACCTTGCCATCAACGTGGACGACGTCTGAGTCGGTAAATCCTCTAACTACCTGAGCAATAGCATCCGCTTCGCGGATGTTTGCGAGGAACTGGTTACCCAAACCTTCGCCAACAGATGCGCCGCGGACAATGCCAGCAATATCCACGAATGAAACTGGTGCTGGCAGGATGCGCTCGGAATTGAAGATCTCTGCCAAGCGATTGAGTCTTGGGTCTGGCAAGTTCACGACACCCACATTCGGCTCGATGGTTGCGAACGGGTAGTTCGCAGCAAGCACGTTGTTCTTGGTGAGTGCGTTGAACAGGGTGGACTTTCCTACGTTAGGCAGTCCGACGATTCCGATTGTTAGGGCCATTCGCCAAAGTTTATTGCTTCATAATTGCGTTCATGGGTTTGGAGTTTGTGGCTATTGACTTTGAGACAGCCAATTCTTCCCCCGCCTCCCCCTGCGCCGTTGGTTTGGTTCGAGTCCGAGACGGCAAGATCCAAGAATCACTCTCAATGCTTTTCAAGCCACCGTTCAGACATAACTGGTTTCACGAGGGCAACATACAAGTGCACGGCATCAGACCAGAGCACATCATTGACTCCCCGGATTGGGAAGATGTACTACCCGAGCTTTTGCTCTTCACGGAAGGGTTACCCCTGGTTGCCCACAATGCAAGTTTTGACATGGGGGTCCTCCGCGCCAGCGCGGAGGAAGTCAACTTTGATCTGCCACCACTGAATTACTTCTGCAGCCTTAGCATCTCGCGACGGACCTACGCTCTGGAGAGCTATCGCCTGAACGCAGTTGCCTACGCGATTGGCCATGAAGAGTTTCAGCACCACGATGCCCTGGCAGACTCTGACGCCTGCGCTCGAATTATTCTTCACGCAGCCAATCGCCATGATGCAGAGACCGTGGAGGACCTACTCAAAGCAACGAAACAGCAGCTAAAGCCATTAGTTGTATGACCCCGATGTCATACTGACCAACATGGATCAAATTCTCTTGGTTGGCATCAACGCTGCGGTTATTGGCATCATCTTTGGAGCCTTGCTTGGCTATCGCTTCGCCAAAACCAAGGCTCCAGCTACAAGCACCGAAGCCCTCACCAAGCTTGCAGCCCTCGAGGCTACAAACGCTGCCTTGAACGACCAGCTCGCCAAGGCAGACGCCCAGCTCGCAGAACAACGTCAGCTGACTGAGCAAGAAAACAAGATCTTGCTGCAGCTTGCCCCGGTAAAGCAGCAGCTAGAGCAGATGCAAACCACCGTTCAGAGGCTTGAGCGCGAGCGTGGCGAGCAATTTAGCTCAATCTCGGAGCAACTCAGATCCGCCATCGAAACCGATGAGAACCTGCGAAAGCAAACCCAGCAGCTTGCCCAGGCTCTGTCTTCAAACTCACTGAGAGGTGTCTGGGGTGAGGCTCAGCTAAGAAAACTTGTCGAACTTGCAGGTTTGATCAAACACGCCGACTTCGCCGAGCAATCCACGATTTCGACCTCTGCAGGAGCTGGACGTGCGGACATGGTGATCAATCTGCCCGGTGGCAAATCCCTCGCAATCGATTCAAAGGTACCCTTCAACTCCTACCAGGAGGCGTCTTCAATTTCAGAGCTCGCAACTGGTGAAGAGCTTGACCGCAGGAAGCGGTTGCTCGACGAGCACGTCAAAGCGGTGAGAAAGCACATCGATGACCTGGGCTCCAAGGCCTACTGGACAGGTTTGAGCGCGTCTCCTGATTTTGTGGTTTGCTTCGTGCCGTCAGAGTCACTGCTTTCTGCCGCGCTCGAGGCAGATCCGGCAATCCTGGAGTACGCCTTCAAAAAGAACGTCGCTCTAGCCTCACCGGTGAGCTTGTTCTCAGTTCTAAAAACCATCAACTACATCTGGCGCCAAAATGCCGATGAAACCCAGGTTCGGGCCATGATTCGGCTCGGTCGCGAGCTGTATGAGCGGGTTGGCAAGGTCGCTCAGGTAGCAGACAAGCTCGGTAGGTCAATCACTGCAACGGTCAAGGATTACAACTCTTTCGTGTCATCTCTCGAGAGCCGAATGCTGGTAACCGCGAGGAAGCTCAATGATCTGGATGAGAACGAACTGGGTACTGAGGAGCTGGCCTCCCCCAAGGCCATAGAAGAGTCTCCAAACACGATTACTGCCAAGGAGATTGAGAGCGAGTAACACGCCCGATTTACAGCTATAGTGTTTTCGTTCGCGCCTACAACGATGTGAGTGCTTTCTAAAGCTTTTCTCACATCAAGGAGACTCCTAATGGCTGGCCAAAAATCGCCAATCGTTACTCTTACGCCTGCACCAACTCTTGACCGCACCTACTTCGTGCGCAACTTGGTCGAAGGTGGCGTGAACCGTGCCGACAAAGTCGGCGAGGAGCTTGCCGGTAAAGGCATCAATGTTTCCCGCGGTCTTCAGCTTGCTGGCATCGCAGCCCCTGGAATTGTTCCAATTGGTAACGCGGACCCTGGTGTTCTAGAGCGCACTGGATCTAGCTTCCTTACCCCACTCTGGGTTGAGGGAACACTTAGAGTTTCGACCACCGTTGTTGAGTATGACGGCCCAACTACCAAGATCAACGAGAGCCCAAGACCTTTGAAGCAGAAGGACTGGGATGCAGTTGTGGCACTGACCGAAGAGACCGTCAAGGCAAACGATGCAAAGTGGTTGGTAGTAGCGGGTGCTCACCCAGACATTGTTGAGACCGGCGAGGTTATTGACCTTCACCCGCTTTTTGACCGCATGAAGGCCCTCGGGGTAAAAGTTGTTCTCGACACCTCAGGTCCAGCACTTCGCTACTGGGCGCAGCAGGGCAAGGCAACCATCATGAAGCCAAACGCTCACGAGCTGGCCGAGTGCGTGGGTCGCGATCTGAACACGATTGGTGACGTAATCGAGGCTGCTCGCGAGCTCAACGATTGGGGAGTTGACTGCGTGATGGCATCGCTTGGAGTCGATGGCATCATCGCCGTAACCAAAACCCACGCCATCCACGCTTACACTCCTCCGGTGAAGGTCATCAACACCGTCGGTGCCGGTGACTCGACTATCGCTGGATTCCTTTCTGCAGTTACCTCTCACCCAGCCGGTCCAACCGACTTCGGAGTGGGATTTGATGTTGCAGAAGGCATCTCTGCCGCAGTTCAGTGGGGTGCCGCAAAGGTTCAGCAGCCAACAAGCGGACTGCAGTCAATCGACAACCTGGTCGATGCAACCGTTGAGCTAATTCCAGATGCTTCTCGCCTACTGGGCGAGCCAGCCAAGGCCTAAGTAAGGAGCCAAAATGGCAATCGTAAGTTCTGAAGAATATGCAGAGATGCTGGACCGCGCTAAAAAGGGCGGTTTTGCTTATCCAGCTATCAACGTTTCTAGCTCCCAGACCCTGAACGCAGCTCTGGCTGGTCTTCAGGCTGCTGGATCTGATGGCATTCTGCAGGTCACCACAGGTGGCGCTGACTACTGGAGCGGTCCAACCGTAAAGAACCGCGTATCGGGAGCGCTTGCATTTGCTGCTTTTGCACGCGAGGTTGCGAAGAACTACGACATCAAGGTCGCGCTACACACTGACCACTGCAACCTTGAGCAGCTCGACACTTTTGTGAAGCCACTGCTGGCTCTCTCTGAGGAGAGGGTCAAGGATGGCGGCGAGGCAATCTTCAACTCCCATATGTGGGACGGGTCTGAGGTGCCACTTGCACAGAACCTTGAGATTGCAAAAGAGTTTCTGAAGCGCACCAACAACATCGGAGCAATCCTCGAGATCGAGGTGGGTGCAGTTGGTGGCGAGGAAGACGGCGTCGAGGGTGCAATTGATGAGCACCTGTACACCACTGTTGCGGATGGCATGGCAACCGCAGAAGCTCTAGGACTTGGTGAGAATGGCCGTTACATCGCAGCCCTCACCTTCGGAAACGTTCACGGTGTCTACAAGGCTGGAAACGTTGTACTTCGCCCAGAGCTACTGAAGCAGATTCAGGATGAGGTTGGTGCAAAGTATGGCAAGGACAAGCCGTTCGACCTCGTGTTCCACGGTGGCTCTGGTTCAACCGAAGAGGAAATTTCTAACGCGGTCAAGTACGGCGTCATCAAGATGAACATCGACACTGACCTTCAGTACGCCTTCACTCGCCCAATTGCAGATCACATGTTCCGCAACTACGACGGTGTTCTCAAGGTTGATGGCGAGGTTGGAAACAAAAAGACCTATGACCCACGTGCCTGGGGCAAGCTCGCTGAAGCCGGCATGTCGGCTCGAGTCGTTGAGGCGGCGAATCAGCTAGGTTCCGCAGGCAAGTCGGCCTGGTAAGCAAATGTCAAAGCAGGCAAGCCCGTTCTATGAGAACGGGCTTCCTCGTTTCAAAGGTGAATATCTTGATGGCGAGATGCACGGCTTCTGGGAGTTCTTTCGAAAAGATGGCTCCCTGATGAGATCGGGGTCCTTTGACAGAGGAAATCAGACTGGAGTGTGGAGAACTTATGACCGATTGGGCAACCTGGTCAGCGAGAAGATTCTTTAGTCGGTTTCAGCACTGACTTTGCTCTCTCCAGTTCGCTCCAGACCGCGGGAAGGTCTTGGGTCATGGTTCGGAAGAGAAGTTCATGATCTAGCGCGAGGTAGTCGTGGGCAACTATGTCCCGGTTTTGAGCAAGCATTCGCCAGGGAGAACCGCTGAACTGCTCTGGGTAAAGCCTCGCCAGCCGCTTTGCAAGCTCCCCACAGCGAATAAAAAGTGCTTCGGCGGCCAGGACTTGGAGTGGATCTGAAACAAACTCTTCAGGGCTAGTGGCCGCTAATTTTCCAGCGAGTGTGAGGTTTTCCTCAATCGCGCTCAGGTAGCTCAGTGCTCGATCTAGGTCTTTCAATAAACACCATGTCCTCAAGGGCCTCAGCGTGGATTTCTTGGCTAAGGGACTCGATGGTAACTACTTGCACTTCAACGCCGTAGAGGTTTTCCACATCCTGGGCAAAGGATGTTAGGTCAAGGTATGTCAGGTTCGTCCCCGAAACTGCCATGTCCAGGTCACTTGATTCGGTTGCCTGACCGCGCGCAACGGATCCGAAAATGCCGATTTTTGAAATCTGATATGTCGAAGCGAGCCTCCATAGAGTTTCGCTTTTCGCCTGAAGTAGTTCAAGCGAGGGCACTGCGCCGGAGACTCTGAGTAGCTCGAGATTTACCAAGGCGGCAATTGGCTTTCGATGCGGGCCCAGATATGTGATCGGGGTCTGCCCGGAGTTGATGCGATTCAGATAAGAGGCCAGATTGGCTCTGAGTGCGGAGATGCTGACAACTTCTCGAGGCTCCATGAACCTGATACTAACTAAATCTGTACACAAATGTGTACAGATTTATCGCTTTTGCTTGTTTGAAGTATCTTCGCCTGCTGTTTTGAGATCTTTGCGAAGTTCTTTTGGAAGCGAGAACTGGATGTCCTCCTCCGCAGTAGTCACTGTTCTCACATCTCCGTAGCCACGAATTGCCAGGTAATCGAGGACGTCGGAAACGAGCTCCTCCGGTACCGATGCACCGGAGCTAACACCGACGGTCTCAACGCCTTCAAACCACTCATCTTTGATTTCACTTGCGAAATCGACTCGGTAGGCGGCCTTGGCCCCGGCATCTAAAGCGACCTCGACTAGTCGAACGGTGTTTGAGGAGTTGGCCGATCCAACAACGATTACGAGGTCGCTTTCAGCACCCACCTTTTTGATTGCAACCTGACGGTTTTGGGTTGCGTAGCAGATGTCATCACTTGGCGGATTCTGGAGAGTAGGAAACTTCTCCCGAAGTTTGACCACGGTCTCCATCGTCTCGTCCACGGACAGAGTGGTCTGGGAGAGCCAAATTACTTTGCTTGGATCCTTGACCTTGGCCTTCTGGATGTCTTTGTCACCATCAATCAGCTGAACGACATCTGGCGCTTCACCAGCGGTGCCTTCAACTTCTTCGTGACCTTCGTGGCCAACCAGAAGAATGTCGTAACCCTCTTTTGCAAAACGTTGAACTTCGCGGTGGACCTTGGTTACCAGTGGGCAGGTTGCATCGATTGTCTGCTGGTTGCGCTTATTCGCAGCCTCGATTACCGCTGGAGATACTCCGTGGGCGGAGAAAACCATGATGCAGCCCTCGGGAGCCTCATCCACCTCATCAACAAAGATTGCACCGCGCTTTTCTAATGAGGCGACAACGTGCTTGTTGTGAACGATCTGCTTGCGAACGTAGATCGGGGCACCGTAGTGCTCCAGTGCCTTCTCAACGGCGATAACGGCTCTGTCAACACCTGCACAGTAGCCTCGGGGGGCAGCTAGCAGTACCCGCTTTTCAGGCTTAATGTCGGTCATCGCATTATTGTTGATAGGACTCACCCGTTCATTCTACGAAGCCATGCTAGGAGCCAGCCGTTGGATACAGCTCAAGCCCTAGACAATCAATCAAAAGTTTCGACTGAACATTCCCCCTGGCAGGTCTCACAGCTCTCGAAATCGCTCAAAGATTGGATTGAGAAGCTGGGGAGGGTTTGGGTTGAGGGCGAACTCCAATCCTTCCAAGAACGCCCATCGGGCATCTTCGCCTCCATTCGCGACCTAGATGTCGAGGCGGCAATCGAGATCCACTCCTTCAACCAGTCCGGTGCGGAGATTGAAGCGGGTCTGAAGCAAGGTGACCGAGTTGTTGCCCTGCTGCAGCCGCAGTTTTGGGCCAAGAACGGCAAACTCACCATGCGAATCCACGCCATGCACAAGGTGGGACTCGGTGAGCTACTTGAGCGCTTGGAGCGCTTGAAGCAGCGAATAATTTCGGAGGGTCTCGCCGCTCCTGAACGAAAGCAGCCGCTGCCGTTTCTGCCAAACCGAATTGGCCTAATCACCGGAGCAAACTCCGATGCTGAGAAGGACGTGCTGCAAAACGCGAAGCTTCGGTGGCCAGAGGTTCAGTTTGAGGTAATTCACTCTCACGTGCAGGGCGATAAAGCTGTAGGTGAGCTCCTTTTCGCGCTTGAAACGTTGGATGCGATGCCCGAAGTTGATGTCATCATCATGGCCAGGGGTGGAGGTAGTTTCCAAGACTTGCTCCCCTTCAGCGATGAGCGGCTGGTAAGGGCGGTCGCGGCTTGCCAAACGCCATTTGTTTCTGCCATTGGGCACGAAAACGACCAGCCGCTGATTGATCTCGTCGCAGACCTCAGAGCGTCAACCCCGACCGATGCAGCAAAACGCGTGGTTCCAGACGTGGTCGAAGAAAGACGAAACTTGGGTGTTTCGGTAACTCGGCTTCGTCAGCGGGTTGAAGCCCTCCTTGCTGTTCAAGAACAGCTGTTGGTTTCGATCCGCTCGCGGCCAGTTCTCGCCTCTCCCTTCGGATTCATCGATGCTCAATCCGAGCAGCTCGGTTTGCTCCAACGCAGAATCAGGGAGATCGCAGACTTCCGGATTGATCGGGCCAAACACGAGATCGAACAATTGGCTCTGCGGGCTCACTCCCTCTCCCCCCAGCTCACCCTCAGTCGAGGCTATGCAGTTGTCACGGACTCAGAGGGACGGGTGCTTTCTGAGGCTGCCAAGGGTCAAAAGATTCAGATTCGAACCCAGAATCAGGAAATTCAATCAACCGTCGATCAGGTTAGGAAACTGTGATGGCTAAAGAAATCAAGGACCTTAGTTACGAAGAAGCCCGCGATCAGCTCCAGCAGGTGGTTGCAGAGCTTGAGCAGCAAAACGTCAGCCTGGAGGCATCGATGGCTCTCTGGGAGCGCGGAGAAGCACTGGCAAAGCACTGCGAGAGCTGGCTAACCGGGGCCAGAAAGAAACTTGAAGAAGCTCAGAAGGAAAAGAAGTAAGTGAGCGATAGCGCAGCTCAACACCGAGCCAAACAGACGGTTCGTAACCTGATCTATTCGCTTTTGGTCACGGTCGCACTGGTTGTGGCAATCGTTCTTGGGGTCCCGAGGGATGACTCCAACCGTATTGCTCAGGTCGATTACTCAGAAATTGCAGCTCAAGCCACCGACTCACTCGGGGCTGAGGCTATTGCCCCGGTGATCCCAGAGGACTGGTGGTCCAATGCAGCTCGTTTGGAGAACGAACTTGATGTTCAGACCTGGTATGTCGGCTTTGTCACCGCGGACAATCAGTTCATAGGTATGAGCCAAGCAGTTGAATCTAACCCATCTTGGCTAGCTCTCACCCTGCAGGGAAACTGGCAGGAGGGTGAGGTGGTTATCGACGGTAAAACCTGGGAAATCTGGCCCACGCTGAATCCCCAGTCGCCAAGAGGCACCAAGCACTACGCCATGGTTCACAAATACGGGGACTCAGCGGTTGTAATCTATGGAACAGCTGAGCCAGAGCAGTTCGAGCTTTTGGCCAAGGCCATCGGCGCTCAGCTGGATTAGGACTCAATTGGCTAGACCGCAAACCGCCCATGAGGCTTGGCAGGTGCTGGCCTCCGGAAACAAGAACTTCGTATCCGGGACCCCCGCCCACCCCAGACAGGATGCGGATGTTCGGGTTGCGCTCGCCAACAAACAGAAGCCTTTTGCTGCGCTTTTTGGTTGCTCGGATTCTCGTCTTGCCGCCGAAATGATTTTTGATGTTGGACTAGGCGATCTTTTTGTGGTTCGTAATGCCGGGCAGGTGATCGCGGAGACCATTCTGGGTTCGCTGGAGTATGCGGTCGAAATCCTAGAGGTTCCGCTCATTTTGGTGCTGGGACATGACGAGTGCGGAGCGATTCGGTCAACTATGAACGCCGCCGAGGGGGCATTGGATCTCAAGGGTGAATTCATTCACAACTTGGTCGGACGAATCATGCCTACCGTGAAGCGATCCCTTGACGCTGGCGAGACGAGTATCGATGAGGTTACCGATCGCCATGTCAGAGACACCATCGACGAATTACTTGAGCGGTCAAAAGTGATTTCCGATGCTGTAAAAGATGGCAAACTTGCTGTGGTCGGAGCCAATTACAAACTTGAGCTCGGTGAGGTTCACGCCATCGTGACCCACGGTCAGATTTAGACAAAAACAGGAGACAAAATGGAATACCGCATCG
>JACCDX011789064.1_pt1 | contig 22025 bp, 25 predicted proteins | sample 7449681 | NCBI WGS metagenome assembly JACCDX01 (sample SAMN15323450, study PRJNA562643) | freshwater metagenome | isolation source: river surface water | place: USA:Blue River Watershed | collected 2017-08-18
CACCTGCCAGAGACGAGCGATGACGTTCTGCTGGTCAGCGGTTCAGACAAGCTGCACAACGCTCGCGCTATCGTGAGTGATCTGCAGCGGATCGGGCTTGCAGTGTTTGATCGGTTTTCGTCCAGCATGGAGCAGACGCTCTGGTACTACGACGAATTGGCGAAGGTTCACGCCCAGCGTGGCACGCCAGTGGCCCAGGCGCTGCGGCAGACCGTCGACCGAATGCGTCAGTTGGCGGCCCAATGACCAGCGCCTTAGCCCGCGCCCATGTAGCGTCCCACGGCTGCCAGGAGCCTTTGCTGAACCTTTTCCCGTAGAGTCTGCGGCCCGATCACATAGACGTCGGATCCGAAGCGGAGTATGTCTCCGATCAGTTCGCGGTCGTCGGAGTAGGGGACGGACAACTCATACGAGCCATCCTCCAAGGTACGGCTTTCCTGCTGTGGATGCCATTGCTCGCCGGCAACCCAACGGGCACGCTCAGGGGTGAAGCGAAGCTGGGCCCACGCTTTGGGCTTTCCTGCAAAAATGCCATAGCCGGGGTAGACGATCGCATCGATTTCCTCCCCGCTCATGTCTACAGCTTCCTGGTCCATGACGCGGGGGGCATCGATGGCATCGACCGAGAAACTGCGTAATGCTCCCCGCAGGTGGCACATCGCATCGAGGTACCAGTTGTCTCTGTAGAGGACAAGACGCTGCGGGGACACTTCTCGTTCCACTCGCTCACCGGTCTGTCGATTGAAGTGGATGAAATTCAGACGTCGTCTGCGGATCGTGGCTGATGCAGCGGCTTCGAGGGACTGGGGGAGCACATCCCGTTTACCGGCGTGAACGATCCGCACGCGTTCCAGCAGTGCCTGGTCGTCGATGTTATGTTTCTTCAGCAGGTCTGCAAGTCGAATCTTCAGCGGGCTTAACGTCTCAGCGAGCAGGCCGGGCTGGAGTTGCACCAGCAGTTGCTGGATGGTTGCCAATGCCACGAGCTCCTGCGGCGTGAACCACATGCCAGGTAATTGGCTGGCGCCGTCGTCCTCCAGCACGTACCCGCCGCGGTCATGGTCGAAGACGATGGGCATGCCCAATTGATCCCGCATCTTCGCCAGGTCACGCTTAAAGGTTGCCAGTGAGATTTCGAGCGTACTCAGTAATTCCTGCGTCGGCACTGCCCGGCGTGAACTGAGGATGCTCTGGTAGCGGTACAGGCGGACAAATTCACTCATGGGACTTCCCTCAACGCAGAGACCCACGGAAATGGGGGCGACTGCGCTATCAACTGGTCTGGAGGCTCAAAGTGTGAGCCTGCCCTGGGTCGTTACTTGAGCTTCTGACTTCACGACCTTGGGCCCTACAACTGGATGACCTTCCAGTTGAAGAGGCTCATATGGTGAGCTTCCGGTATGGTCCCAGAAGTAGCCAGAGCATTTGCAGTTTACTAAATGAATCCAAAATGACTATTAAGCGGTAAATCACGTGGGTGGAAGGCGGGGGGATGGCTGTAGGGCTCATCCCATGAGCCTGAGAGATTGCAACCTTCAGGTGTTCACTTAGTGTTGTGATGTAGATGCTGATTGCCCGCCCAATTCTGTTGCTCCTTATCGGCCTGATCGCTGCTGCGGCCAATCTCACTCCAAGCCAACTCGGCGGATTCAGGCAACCACTCGCGAGCCGCTTCATCAAGCCAGGTGCATGCGATCAACAAGTCGCACAAGAACAGGATTTTGGGATTCTTCGCCGGGGTGGAACCAAGCGACGTCCACGGTGTTAAGTACGCACAACACTGATCAGACGCGCCCTTTGGGTTGAGTCAAAATGACAACCATTCTCCTGAGGGCTTTCGACCGCGAAAGCTCTGTGCCAGCGTTGGCTGGATTTGGGAAAGAAACGGCTCGAAACGAGGATTGGACCAGATGAAGTATGAGGACCGTAAGGCTTTAGCGACTCTGACTTGGGTGCTATTGCTCATTTCCCCGTCATTGGCTTATGCACAAGGTGGTCTTGAGGCCTTGTTCAGCGATAAGCACACGGTGTTCTTCCTGGCGGTCAACTTATTTTTGACCTTCTACTTTGTGGTGATGCGCTTTGATCGCTTTGCGGTGGTCCATGGCCCTGAAATTCTCACCACGATGGGTATCTTTGGCTGTTTCTTTGGAATCGCGCTGGCGCTCCTCGACTTCGATCCGAGAGATGTGCAGAAAAGCGTCCCCATGTTGCTTGAGGGCGTTAAGACAGCATTCTGGGCATCGGTCTCGGGCGTTGGGGGATCTCTGGCCATTCGCGTCCGTCATCGATTCCAGAAGACTCCGATTCAAGCTACCGACGGAGGAATCAAGAGCTCCTCCTTGGATGATGTCGTGATAGCGGTCAACGGGCTCAAGAACGGGATCGTGGGTGCGGACGAAGACACCTTGATCTTGCAGCTCAAGCTGATGAGGCAGGAGCAGGCAGACAATCAGAAGCAGCTGAAAGCGTCATTCGACGATTTTTCAGAAAAGGTTGTCCAGTTGGGCTCGAAGGCGTTGATTGAAGCGTTGAGAGAGGTCATCGCTGACTTCAATAACAAGATCACGGAGCAATTCGGGGAAAACTTTAAGCGTCTCAATGATGCGGTAGGCGCTCTGGTTGTGTGGCAGCAGCAATACAAGGAAGAACTCGATCGGTTACAGGTAGTTCAGGCGGAAAGCGCGCAAAACTTGCGCGCGGCCAGCGAGGGACTCGTGGCCGTCAACGACTCAGTCAAATCATTCGCAGGTGCTGCCGAGCACCTTGTGGATCTGAGCAAGAGATTGGATACGCAGTACAGCGACATCGTGGCCTCGCAGCAGGTATTGGCGCAAGTGCTGGGTGGACTCAAGGATGCTGTTCCTGCCTTCGAGGAAAGAATCCAAGGGTTCATTGACAACATCAATGCAGGAGTCACCGCAGTTCAGCAAGAGCTGGTTAAGGCGGCGGCCAACTACTCCGCACAAGCGGAGGCGCATGGCAAGCAGCTCGGCCAATCGGTACAAGGAGTGGTGACCGATTTTTCCAACCAGTCCCGGGACGCTCAGACCAGGCTGTCCGAGCAGATTTCCAAATCGCTTGATGAAAGCCTCAAAAAAGTGAGCGCGGGTGTCGACAAACTCGAGAAGGATCTCGAGGCTGAACTGAATAGAAGCTTGCTGGCCCTCGGCAATCAGTTGGCGTCTTTGTCTCATCAATTTGTCAAGGACTATCAACCGTTGACCGAGAGGCTTAAAGAGGTCGTCCAGTTGTCCGAAAAGGTCTTGAAGCAGCAGGAAGCCGGCAATGGAAGCTGAAGGCAATCAATCGCATTGGATTCCTCTGGCTGACTTGATGACCGGCTTGATGATGGTCTTCATGCTACTTACAGCCGCCTTCATGCTGAGGGTCGAGGAGACGACTGGTGCCGTCATCAAGAATCATGAGACGACAAAGAAGAAGCTGCAAATTGCATTGGAGACCGAGTTCGGTGTCGATTTGAAGGGCTGGAACGCTGAATTCGCCGGTGATTTGACCATCAGGTTCAAAGACCCGAATACTTTGTTTGCCACCGGAAGCTCTGATTTGACACAGCGATATAGAGAACAACTCCGAGACTTCTTCCCGCGATACCTAAAAATTCTCAATGACGGGGAGTTCAAGGATGTGGTCAAGGAAGTCCGGATTGAAGGTCACACCAGCACTCAGTGGACATCCGCGGCGACAGTCAGAGATGCCTATCTCAAGAACATGCAGCTGTCGCAGGAGCGCACGCGCTCTACGCTTGAATATTTGCTAGGGCTCCAGGAAATTTCTGATCGAACCGACTGGGTCATCAAGAGGGTGACCGCGAACGGACTCTCCTCGTCTCGTGCAGATCCCAAGAATCAGACAGGGGCACACAACCAGAGGGTCGAGTTCAGAATCGTGACGACTTCAGATGAGCGGATGTCCGAACTTGCGAGGCAGTTCAGCGTTGAAGCCAAATGAAGATTCTTGACTTCACGCTTGGTGAAACGCTCACGGCGCTCCGATTGGAGATGGGGGCCCAGAGCCTGGTGAATGTGTTCACCCAGCCTTGCGTCCCCCCGAAGCCCAAAGTGCAGGTGCGTGTAGCACTGCCGACCACCCCCGTCATTACGAAGCCGATCCCAGTGGTTGTGCCAATCGCACCGCCCGCACGTCAGTCGCCACCTGTAGTTGTCGCGCCCCGAAACGATCCCCCCACAACCTACTACCTCGATGATGACGACGTCGAGGTCGACTCGGACTTCACCCTCAGATACAACGGCAAGAAAGTTGTTTTCCACATCCTGGATGTGAAAAGCTACCAGGGTAACGCGACCCTGCCCAAGTTCCACATTGCCGAGTGTGGTGCCCGCAACATGATGCGTACCAAGAATAAGGAGAGCCGCTATGTGGCCACCACGCGTGATGATGGGCGGTTTGAAATCCGCATTGACGGTGGGCGAACCGTCTTGAAATCATTGCCCGTGTGCAAGAGGTGCCTCGAAAAGCTGGACTGGAACGGTTACTCAAGAGCTTCTTCCGATCAGCAGAAGGAGCGCATCGTCGAGTCCTTCAACTTGAGGGACTATTTTGTGAAGTACAAGGAAAGATAGGGTTCACCTCGAGCAGACAATGCCTCTTAAGATAACCGCCATTGAAGTTGAAAACTTCCAATCAATCGAGCGCCGAACTCGAATTGATTTCAAGCCGATCACACTGCTGTTCGGCCCCAACAGTGCTGGAAAGAGTTCGGTCTTTGATGCTCTTGAGTTGCTGCGGACTCTTTTGGACCCGACCAGATTCGATGAGCACAAGGCCGCAGAACTGGTTAATCGTTGGGCGCGAAACAAAGAAAAAGCTCCCAGCAGGGAGACGTTCCTCGCAGTCGAATTCCCATTTGAAGCGGCCGACCCGTATGACATTTGGTCAAAGGAAGGCAACTGGACTGAATCGATGCACCGCACCGAGAGTCCGTCTTTTGGCGGGGCCATTGGTTGGGACCCTGATGACCCTACCGAATTTCAGAGCCTCAAAGGTAAGACTGTACGCATCGAGTTACGCCTGAAAGTCATTAGTCGAAAGCGCGAGTTGAAGTGCCGTCTCAGTGAATTCGCATTGACTGCAGGAGGGCGGCCGATCCTTACTCTGTCGCGGAAGCATCCCAGCAATCCGGCTCAAGAGGCATTATCGGATGATGACGACGATGATGTTTTCTGGTGGCGATGGTTAAGCATCCATGACGACCTAGGTCTTGTGAGTGGATCAGTGATGGACGCGTTAACCCGAGCCGAAGACTCTCGTGTGAAGAAGTTTGCTCGGACGCGAGGTGAGATGGGCGATTGTTTCCATGCTCAAGTTCAATCTCTCTCACTCAGTCCGATGAAGCTGGTTCCCGATTCCATCTCTGAGCTTGATCTCAAAGGGGCTCCCAGCTGGATTTGTCGCAACGCTTCAGACCTAATGTTTTATTTCGGTACTCAGCTTTGGGCGCCGATGCGTAGCGAGCCTAGCGTCGTTGTTTCTGATCGTCGGGCACCTAAACCAGACGAGGCTCTCGCCTTGGTTGACCTTGGCCTGAGTGGTTGGTGGTCCAAGGGCACATTTTCACCGTCAAGTCCAGCAGCCTTGCTCATATCTGGTGCATCCGTCAAAGATGAGCATTTTCAAGGGCTCGCAGAGGTTGCGTATGCAGAACTCCTGCTACGAACAGCAAGCGACGATTTTTGGGGAGGCGGACACGCTGCAAAAAATTTAGAGCCAGTGCGCGCTCGTGCGAGGATTCTTGAGCGTGTGAACCATCACCTCGACAAGAGTCTTTTCAGGGAGAAGCTGTACAAGTTGTCGTGCGCAGCGACATTGATGGTACCTATTGATCTGAGCGAGGACGATCCTTGGAGCTACTACGCGCTTGCTCAACCTGCTGTTGTTCGCCTTTTTCTTCAGGATGAATCCGGCCAGAAGGTTGAACTCCAAGACGTAGGAAGTGGAATTCCTTTTGTTCTTCCGATTTTGTACGCGGCCTCATGCCAGGGCTTTGTGAAAGTTCAGCAACCGGAGTTGCACCTCCACCCGGCGCTTCAGTCGTCTGTTGCCGATATCTTCGTCGAAGAACTGAACCGATCAGGCGCTGGGCAATTCCTGATCGAGACCCACAGCGAGCATCTTCTGTTGCGTCTGCTTCGCCGGATTCGCGACCAGGAAAAGGGCAAGTGTCTCTCGCAAGAAATGCGATTGACCAACAAAGAGGTCGCTGTCTACTACTTCGATCCCCAGGTCGGTGGTGAGACCGTAGTCACTCAACAGCTAGTGACGCCCTTGGGTGACTTCTTCACGGATTGGCCAAGAGGCTTCTTTGCGGAGAGAGATCGTGACCTCTTCGATGAGTGACAGACCACCTACCGTTATCGTGAATCCTCGTTTCGCAATCGAGTGGCGCGATATATCTGATTTTCTGGGTGAGTTTGGCCCATACAACGGTAGGTACGTCCCTCGCTATCCGAGCGATTGGGTCTCGCAGCTAGTTGATCATGTAAAAAACGAGCTCCCGCCGGAGCCAGTGAAGCGAGCGGGGATTCTTGAGCGCCTTAGAAAAGGGGAGGCCCAGCTTTGCACTGCGCCAGCCGCGTGGCCGTGGGAGGGAGCACAGTCATGGGCGCACAACATAGAGGTTGCTCTTCAACGTGAGCCCTCCTCGGTTGTGGTTGGCGATGCACTGGACCCAAGTCCATTTTTCGCATGGTCCGACGCTATCGATGAGATTCGTGAGACTCGCCGCAGGTCATGGCCCTTCCATGGGACGATCAGTGAGTATGTCGATTTTTGTCGCCCCTTGCTGGTGAACTCGCCTTCGGTTTACTTGATTGACCCCTATCTCGATCTGTTTAGCGACGTTGCTGAGAACCTCATCAGGTCTCTCTTTGCCGTTGCCAAGGGTTCAAAGTGCTATGCGGTGGAGATCATCACTCGCCGTTCTTCATGTGCCAAGGAATTGCGGCCTAAAGATGCGCCTCCGTTTTCATTTCGGGAAATTGAGGACCGAATGAGCAAAACCTACACTGGCTTGGTTCCAAGGGATCGGGTGCTGAAGCTTCACCTGGTAGAGGAGGGCTCATCCGATAGCGACGCCCTTCGGCTCCATGACAGATTTTTCTTGACCATGCATGGTTCCATCCAGTTCGGACAAGGATTCAAATCGGGTAACAGGAAGCTCCCGCAGCAGAATGCATTCATCACCGAGAAAAACCATCATTCACAACTAAAACGGATCTATATCGATGGGGTCGCGCGGCACGCGGAGCGATTGCCACGAGTTTCGGGCGTTTCTTACCCAATCAACGTAAGCACTGCAGCGGTGACGGGATAGGACGCTGGCTGCTAGTTCTGCATGTTGGTGCGCATGTGAATTTTTCACCTGATGCGACGGTGACTCAATACGGATAGGTGGGTAATCGATGTAGGCGATGGCTGCGCGACTCGGCCTGGTAGGGGAGTTGAAGTGGCATTCCCGGAGTAGCGCGCTAAGCCAAATGCAATTAGTCGGCACTTTGCGGCGCTGGCTCATCTGGTGAGCCTTATGCATTGCAATGTGCTGATTATTTGTCGTGAGGTTCGTTCATCGTGTGCATAGTTCCCCAGTTGCGCAATCTCGCCTTCAGTCTTTGCCTTGCGGTAGCGATACCCGCCTTGGCGCAGACTGGGTTCTCTGCACCCGCATCCGTTCAACGCGAGCGCATCAGCTTGACTGTTAATGCAGACGGAACCTACCGGGAGTCTGCTGAGCAGTCTGTTCGCATCCGAACTCCCAAGGGTGTCGAGGAGTACGGCAGTCAAGAGATCTCCTACATCTCAAGTCAAGAGGAGATCCTTGCCATCGAGGCTTGGACCGAGACCCCGGGCGGCACTCGTATCCCAGTCCTGCCCACGGCGATTCAAGACCGATCTGAAGATAACAGTGGCGGTGTTTCTGAGTTCTCGGACACCCGGGTCAAGGTCATTGTTTTCCCTCGTGTGATGGTTGGTAGCGTAGTGAGCTATCAAGCGACGTCCCGTATCCATACCTTGCCCTACCCAGGCGAATTCACGCGTACCTTTGTGTTTTCGTCGAGAATTCCCTACGAGGACTGGGAGCTCCGCATCGTGATGCCTTCAACTCGCCTCTTGTACATCGACAAGCGCGGCGTGGACGGTGGACTGGAAAGATCTGTCGATGGGTTGTCGCATTACGTTTTTCGATACAGGCGAGATCGGGCAGAACCTTCGATGCGGGGTGCTGCCGGGCCACTGCACTCCAACGACTATCTGTTGCTGTCCACCATGCCCGACATGTTGGCGCTTGGTCGTGTCGCAAAAAGATTCTTCGAGCCCAATGTCGAGGTCACTGAAGAAATCCGAGAGCTCGCCCAAGGCCTGATCTCGGACGCCAGGAGCGAGCGTGACAAGGTGCGTGTTCTTTACAACTGGGTCACTCAGAATATCCGCTACGTTTCTATCCCCCTTGGGGAGGGCTACCTGGTACCGCACCCGGCATCCAAGGTACTCCACAATCGATACGGAGACTGCAAGGACCATGTGGTCCTGCTTGAATCATTACTGAAAGCAGTGGGGATAGAAAGCAGCCCCGCGCTAATCAGCTCCGGCGGTAATCAGAGGCTGTCTTCAATCGGGGCCCACTATCCGATCAATCACGTCATCACTTACGTTCCGAGTCTTGATCTTTATCTCGACTCTACAGATCCCTTCGCCCCGTTCGGCACCCTCCCTCTGGGTGATCTTGACAAGCCGGTGGTATTGACTGGTCTAAACCGTCTGGGCCACACCCCACCGATGAAGGCTGATGATCACACCAGTCACACCAAGGTGCGAATGACCGTCCACCCAGACGGAAGCATCAGCGGCAAGGCGCTTGCGCGCAGAACGGGCTATCTGGAAATTGGCAGTCGCGCGTCCCGTTTCGAGGACCAGTCAAAGTCCATGTCCGATGTGGTCCGTTCGCAATTGTTCAGGTTCAATGAAACCGGCACTGGAACCCTGCGATACACCGACCCGGCCGACATCACACAGCCTTTTGAGATCAATTCGGATTTCACTCTGGAGCCGGTCGCCAACATTCCGGGGCGGGGAGGCATGGCTGTTCCAGTGGGGCTTGCGCCAGGCGACATCGCCTACCTTGGCATCGTTAAGCCGGAACCAGTCTCTGAACGTCCGGCACTTTGCAACTCGCGAAGCATCACCGAGCGCTACACGCTGATTTTTCCTCCGAACGTCTCGATTGAAAACATTCCCAGGGGAACAAAATTTATCCGCAGTGGAATTGATTTTGTATCGAGCTACAGCCGTGTCGGCCGAGCTGTGACGATCGATCGCAAGGTTCGCATACAGCGTCAGTCTCGGATTTGCGGATTGCAAGAGAGCCGTGACTGGGATGACTTCTATCGTGTGATCCAGAGAGAATTGCGTTCCCAAATCATTTATCGCTGAACCAATGAGCCCTGCCGTTTTTTGGGCATCACTCAGATGGCGCCAAGCCGAGATTCAGAAGCACAGATCCGAGGTCGGGTTCAGATGGTTCGTGCGTTGCCGGAGGATGGATGGACACCCATGAAATTTTGAAGGCCGCAGACTGCCGAATGGAGGTTGTCTGCAAAAAGGACTGGAGCGACCTGGATGAAACGGATGAGGAAGGGATCCGTTTTTGCAGGGATTGTAAGCAGGCGATTTTTTACACTAGTACACCGGCAGAGGTGAGAGTCGCCGCAGAGAAGGGGTACTGTGTTTATATAGTCCCTGATAGTGCCGCGGATCAAGGGCGCCGTTTTGACATCACGCGCGAAAGAATTCGAGAGATCGAGGCGGAGGCGTTGAAACGACTAAACGGGCCGACTTTGGGTGTTCCTAAAATCAGATAGCGTGCTCAGTCCGAGCGTTCCTATGGTGTCCTAGTCCCCTGTCTCCATCATGAGCCTAACAACTAAAGCACTTGAAGATAGAAAGTGGGTCGGCCTGGAGGCTTTGCGAGACCTGTTGTCGACGGGAAATTGCCCAGATCCTTCGATCTTCGGCTCTCCAGACTCCCTTGAGCATTTTGGAGAAACTCTAGAGGTCGCAGATCGATTCATCGCTCATGTTCCTGAGGTGGTCCGGGGCAGCGAGGAGTCTTGTCAAGAATTTCGCAAAGGTGTATCCCACCTCGAGTCTCGCCTCAGAGAGGTTGCGACACAGCTCGACCTGCTTGCCAGTGAAGTCCGTGCCCGCTGCGATCGGATTGACTTCCAGGTGATCCATCCTGAGATGTCCCCCAGCGCCGCCGATCAGGAAATCGCACGGCTACTCGCAAGCAGTCACACAGGCTATCAGGGTTATGGGAGCTTGAAGGTTGCAGCCAAGTTGGCCGTAGACACTTATGGGGATCGCTGGATAGAACCGTCAAACGGGAGCAATCCAGCCTATGCAATTGCACAAAAACTTCGATCAATCGTCATTGACACTGCGCCACCTGGATACAGTAACAAAGACATGATTTGGAAGCGCTTCAAAGAGGCCGCAAAAAAATCCGCGAGGTGATGATCCTGGGCACTGCCGAGTCTAGATAAGTGGCAACGCTAGAAAGTTTTCCATAGGAATTTGCACGAAGTTCTGATTGCAGATCTACGGAATCGATAAGGACTGGGGTCGCAATTGCTGAAGAATATGGACGTCGATCTACTTAAAAGATTGCTTGAATTGGGCGATTGCCTTTGGAGTTCTGGTGGTGCGCATGAAAAAAAGACGGCAATGATGCTTTATCAATGCGGATGTAACATGAAGTCAGCTGATGCATTCGTTCGGTTGTATCAGGCTAAGAAGGTTACAAATTTTAAAAATAAAAAATATCCAAATACTGCGCGTCAAGATCTCTTCGAGGCCGTGAGGCTGAATCATGTAGGTGCAATAATTTTCGCCGCCCAAGATCAATTATTTGCCAGCCAATCGACTCAATTTTTCTATCTAAAATTAGCCGAGAAGTTATCTATTAATGAGGGAAGTGACGTGCGTCGAGAGGTCTCTGATCTCATAGTGAAGACGCGAGATAGTGTTCCAATTTTCATGCGGCAAAAAATTTCGACATTTGTTGAGGGTTGGGATGGCGCGCCAATCCCCAATCCGCCGGCTCCACTTTGCCAATCATGTAAATATTTAAAGCGCTGGGACAGTGAGGCTCCGCACTGTGTACTTACTGCATCCAATATCGTCGAGTTCGTAGATGAATGCAAATTCTATTCGGCAGTTTTAGCTGATCCTGAGTATGTTGAGGAGGTGAAGTTCAACATGGATGAGTCCTATAACGATTCTGACGACGATTGACTCACTTCGTTAAGTGTTCTTTTCGCGCCGCCACTTTCTTGTCGCCGTTATTTGTGTTGGAAAATTGGATTGGGCGAGGCTTTAAAAAAATACGTTGGTTATTTCGAATTTTTATCCCGGCGATGATGCTATTTCATATTTCTTGTTGAGGCATAATTTTTTTGGGGTGCATGGCGGGGTATTGCTTTCCTGTTGATAGGTGAGGGGGGTTATTCGAATTTCTAACCAAAGCGAGTAATTGTCTTAAATTCAAGTGAATAATTTTTACAGGCGGGGCACAAGTTCTCACTTCTATAAAAACTAATTTCGGGGAGCTGGAATTTCTTTTCTTTATTTTTGTTTAGCAGGTTGGTGCCGTAGGCTATTACATTTTCGCTTTTACATTTGGGGCAACAAATCGGCAGATCAAAGTTTGGCCTTTGCGGTGCCACATTACACTCGACTATGCCGCATCTTTCGCAGTAGTGTGGGCGCATATTTGTTTCAAGAAAGGTCGCTCTAGATCCCCCATCTGTGACCTGACTCGTAAATCCGCATGCGCATGAGGCTTTATAAACTGCGCCCATTGGTGTCTCCAAATTGAAATGAGTTTCCCATATATTTTAAATATGTCGCCGATCTCGAGCTTTAATTTTGCCACCTGGGACGGTGGCGGGCGTTAATTCGATGCCTCAGATCAAATCTTGCGATAGCGGGCATGACCGTAGTCACCAGTTTTCGTCGTTCTTGTACCCATCGAAGGTCTGAACTCCCATGCGCGGTGACGTACGGTCAACATCTGAGCCAGCATCTAGCAGGTTGATGATCGATCCGTCTGAACTGGTAATGACGCTGCCCTGGCGGCGAAATACGGTCCCATCTGTGCCCATGTAAGTCTGGTCATTGACTTTGTTGATGACATCACCCTCGCTTGAACTCGCGAATTGGCTGAAGAAGTTCCAAAGTTTCATGGCTGGTCTTCCCGTTAAAAATTGGCCTCAGTCGCCTGCTCAAAAGGCGATACTGAGACTTGTGAGGCTCAGGGAATGAGCCTCTCGAGTCGGAGCTATCCACAGGGCCCCCATCAGGACTTTGATGCCGAAACTCACGGCGCAACCATTCCGCCTCTCGGGCTCTTCCGGTATCCCCCTTTTGCGGGCGGGGCGGCTTGTCTGCCTATGACTCGGATTCCGTCAGCGAAGGCAGGTCGGGCAGTAAGGTTTTGATCGCGCTCAGTCGGGGTTTGAGTTTGGCGGTCACCTTCTCGCCGCGGTAGACCTCGAGCAGCAACTTGGCATCAAGCCGACCCTCTGCCAGGCCGTGCTGGATGAGTTCACGGGTGAAGGTCACCAGCGCCGCATGTTTTTCGATGGAATCCGCGATCTTGCGCAGGTTCTGGTTGTTTTCCCTCAAAAGCTCCTGCGTCTGCAGAATCGTCGCCAAATCCTGTGACATGCGGCCGAGCAAGGCCTCCAGCACGCTGTCGTCAAACAGGGCAATCCCAGGGCGGGTCATCGTGCGCAGCAGATCAAGTGCGAGGTACAGGTGGCTGTAGTCGGCCCGCTCATGGTCAATGATCACCACAAAACCCGCGCCGGGCATCCATTTGATGTTGCCCACTGTGCTCATCAGCGCCGGGGCGCAGCGGCTTTTGTCGAAAACGATCACTGCGTAGCGACTCTTCCGGTTGGCATTCGATTCAAAGAGCTGGCTGAGAGCCGTGTCCCGGCTCTTGCTGGTCGAGTCGCCGTCATGCCAGGCGCCTAGCGACAGGCTTTTGTCGAACTTGACCTCTATAGCCACCGCCCGCGTCGGATCCCCCTCGAACTCAACCACGATATCGCCGGTGCGGTTGTTGCGCATCGCGCCCACGGTCATGCCTGTGGCGCTGATGTTGTCGCTCGGGTCGCCTGCCTTCTGCAGGTACTCGCTCACGCGGTTGTGGACCTCCTGCTCGCCCGCCACGCCGCCGGCCACGGCACGCGCCTCCACCAAGCGCCGCCTGTCATAAAGCAGCTTCAGCGCTTCGAGGTGTGTGCCCAGCTCGTTTTCCGTGCGCGCCAGAAAGCTCGCGATACGGTCCTCCATCAGCGCCATCACCCCTATCACTAGGGCGCGGTTTAGCTCTTCTTCCCGCCGGCCCTCCGGCAGGTCGTCGAAGAATCGGTAGACCAGTGGGTGGTCGCTACTGGCGTTGCCAAAGTGAACGGTCTTGTCGGCGTGGCTGAGGGTGATGACGGGCATGGGGTCTCCTTTGCGGGTTTAGTGGCCGGGTGCGGTCATGACCCCGTGTGCCGGCCTTCGGCCGCCTTGCGCCGCAGGAACGCTGGGAAATCGACCTCGTCCTGGCTGCCAAACTGTCCTTCGTCGGTGCTGCTCAGGCGATGGCTCATCTTGTGTGATTTGTACAGCATCTCCTTGGACATGCGCTGGCTATCGCGCGCATGCATGAGCCCGCGCAGAAAGGTAATCGACGCAGCTACCCAGGGCTCGCGGCGGCCCAGATCTTCAAGCTCTCGCATCAGCCGGTCCACGTGCAGCCAGTCCCCCCGCAGGGCGGCCTCTCGGATTTGCAGCTGCAGCCTGGCGGCCAGCATTTCGTCGATTCGCCGCTTCACCAGTTCGTGGCTGGGCAACGAGTGGTATTCGGCCGCCGCGACCTGTGGAAGTGCCGCCATCTCGCCGGTAAAGGTCTGGCGGTCGCCACTGGCATCCGTCGCCTGTACCGTCACCCGCAGAAGGTGATCGTTGCGCGCCTGCGCGGCCAGTGCACTTTGCATGGGCATGCGCAGGAGTGCCCAGCATTCCGAGCCGTTAGCCACCGCGGGCAACCGCCAGCCCATATCGGTCCGCTCATAGGGGTTGAGCATTTCCAGACCTTCCGGTCCATGGTCGATGGTCAGCTCCAGGTGCCGCCATTGAAGTTGGGTCAACATCCCGATCTCGGCCTCAAAGGTTTCCGCCAAGTCCACCGCCCGTTCGCCGTAATGCGCACGGCCCTGGCCAGCCTGAGCCATGGTTGTCATCAGCTCTTCATTGAAGTCCACCCCCAGCCCCACTGTCGTGGTGGTCACACCGGCACTGGCCAGTGCAGCCACCTGCTCGCAAATGGATGGCATGTCGCACAGCCCGTGGTTGGCCTGCCCGTCAGACAGCAGCATCACATGGCAGCTCGCTTCACGCCCGGCAAAGGGAGCCAGCATGGCGCTGGCATGAAGCCAGCCGCTGTGCAGGTCAGTTTGACCGTTGGTCGTGATGGCATCTACCCGGCGTTTGAGTTCGTCAGCCACGTCCGCCACGGGCCCCAGCGGCATCACGGTGCTGACCTGGTCGTCGTACTGCACCACGCCCACCCGGTCGGCAGGATCCATGCGGCCGACCAGATCGATGGCGCAGCGCTTGGCCTCCTGGAGCTTTTGTCCCTGCATCGAACCTGATCTGTCAATGACCAGCACCAGGTTCAGCGGCGTGGGCTTGAGGTCCGCCTGCGGCTGCGATTGCAACCTCACCAGCAGGTGGAAGTCCTGATCACCGTTGGTCAGCGCAGATTTGACGGGGTTGATGACGATCTTCATGCGGCACCTTCTTTCTTGTCGGGGGTTTGGGTTAGGGGCAGGCGCCGGCCGTCCTGTAACTGCTCTTGTAGGTATTCCTGATGGGCACTGATCGTTGATTCCAGCTGCGCCAGTCGACTTTCCATCTGCTTGCTGGCCATGTACTGGCGCTCGGTAAATTCCATCAGGTGCTTCTGCTGTGTCTCAAACAGCATCTCCAGGTCCCTGCGTTGCTCCTGCAGCAGGCCACCGAACATCCGGTCCAGGTAGTCCTTCTGGCGGTGCGCCTCCTCGAACATGTAGCGCTGTTGATCGATCTGCTTTTCGATCAGCACCGTGGGCTTTTGCAGCAGCTTGTCAAAGCGCTGGACGGTCTCTTCCATGAGGCGGCCAAATTGGGCGACGACGCCCTTGAATGACTCAGCCTCCATCGGGGCACCCGGGCGGCCGTCAAGGTTCTGGATGGCATCGCTCAGGAGCGCATGCACCTCGTTGCGCATTCCCTGCAGCTGTATTTGCACACGCTCTTCCATCTCGCGCATTTCATGCACGACGTCGACCATGCCCATGCCTGTGGGAAGGCTCGGCATCGTCTTGACCGGCTGCGTACGGCGTGCCGGTGCTGCCTGCGCCTGGGTTGCTGGCACCTTCCTGCGGGCGGCGGGTTCCGCCTTGAAAGCTGCCACCAGCAACTCGGCTTCGCTGGCCCGGTCGGGTTTTTCGAGGTAGCTGGTCAGTGCATCGGTGGGCACCACGGCGGTGTACTTGGCAATCTTGGCCAGGGCAAAGCCCTCGGCTAGCAGCCGCCGCGCCGCCACAAACTGCACCAGGTGCCTGAAGCCATACAGCGCATCACGGCCTTCTCGGGCAGGCTTGTCGACCACGCTCATAGAGACGTAATGGCGCAGCAGTCGCTCATTGCCTTCGCCCGCCTCCTGGCTCAGATTAAGGTTTTTGACCAGATCCTGCGCTGCCGCCAGCAGCGCATCGGCATTGCCTTGAAAGCCTGTTTGCAATCGTTTGAGTAGTCCATCCATAGAGCCTCCTTGTTCCAGACGCCCAGGGCTGGGCGCCATTCGATGCTGTCATTGTGACAATTTCAAATGGCATTGTCAATATGACAATCCGGATGGCAAGATCGCCCCTCCTTTTGTGTCGTCTGCAACCCCGAATGCCTCTTAAACCATGGGCTCGTAAAGCTCATTCGCGACAACACTTGGCCGTTCTACTAGCCGTTTGGGTCTTGTTTCCGTTGGTCCTCCTGGCGGGGCTGGCCCACGCCCTGTGGTTCGAGCCAGCCCCGGTGACGGTGGTACGGCATGACATTCGGGCGGGTGGGGTGACCGGCGGCGTGGGTGCTGCCGCGCCTTGGCGCCTGGTCCAGCTATCGGACTTGCACCTGCAGGCCTTTGCTGCGGGTGAGCAGGCTCTAGCCCGGCAGGTACAGGGGCTGGGAGCGGATGTGGTGGTGCTCTCGGGCGATGCCATTGACCGGATCGATGCGCTTCCCTGGCTGGAGGGCTTTGTCCGGGCCTTGGGGCCGGTGCCGGTCTTGCTGGTGCCGGGCAACTGGGAGCACTGGAGCGGAGTGGACTTTGCCGTGCTGCAGGCTTCGCTAGCTGGCGTGGGCGCTCGACTGGTGCTCAATGACCGTTGGGAGCTTTCCAGGCAGGGCCGCACTTTGCGCCTGATCGGGTTGGACGATTTCACCGCAGGGACGCCTGACTTGAGCTTGCTGGCCGGCGCTGTTGATACCAACGCAGCGGGTGTGGTGGACACGGTCGTGGTGCAGCACTCGCCGGGTTTTTTTGACCAAGCCGAGGTCGGCCAGCGCATGGGGGGAGGGCGGTTTGTCTTGTGTCTGTCCGGTCACACGCATGGCGGACAGGTGACTTTGGCTGGATGGGCGCCTTGGTTGCCTCGGGGTAGCGGGCGCTTCGTAGCCGGGTTTTACGAGGTACCCGGTTGCCGGTTGTTCGTCTCGCGTGGGGTGGGTACCTCAGTGCTACCCCTCCGGCTGGGGGCGCCGCCGGAGATTGTGATGTTCGATTTTTGAACGGGTGTTCGAGGTGGCCACTTCAATGATTGAACTGCCTCTAGCGGGGAATACATCTCACAAAGACGGTGAAGGTTCCGAAGCCTACCCAAAGGGCTTCTTGAGGTCGGTTGCCGCTGTCTAGGTTTGGCGCCTTGAATGGCTCTCAAAGCCAAAACCAGCCGCTAGTCTTTCTTGGTCTGATGAGCGCAGTACCTTTGGCACTATGCGTTGACGGGAAATGTTGCAAGGACCTTCGAGAGTCGTCTCTCGACTCGAGCGCGCAGATCAGCGTCTTCCATACAGGCCTCCAGAAAAACGCCGACTGCGTGAACAACATCATTTATGAACGAGGCCGTACCGATGATCACAAGACGCTCGTCTACAACCGGATCATGCGCATGCTTGCCACCGTCGTGATATCCGAACTTCTTGGCGTCTCCGTTCGTCTCGTGGAAATCTGAATCCGAGCCAAAAGCATGCAGCATGCTGCAGCGTGCGCCGTAGACATCCAATCCTCGGTACTGGTAGGGCTGGTCTTCGTGTGCCTTCAGATATGAATTGACCCATGCGATGAAGTCAGCTCTACCTTGCTTTTCACGATCGGCTGGGAGCGCGAGGTAGGCCATGGTGTCCATGCACACGAAAGCCATTGCGACTGCTGAGGTCGTTGCTCCGGCCTTCTCACACGTTTTGATCTCATCTACGAGACCCTTGATTGCATCCCACATGCGCTGCTCCGTTGCTTAGCTGAAAGTACGCCCACTCGTAGACGAGATCAAGGAAAGCTAGCCGTATACACCCCGCTCACGACTAGACCCTCCTCGCTCTAGTCAAACTGGAAGGTCTCGCCAAATTCGAAGCTCATCGGCACGAAGGCCTGCGGGCCATCGTCCAAGACGCCTAGCTGCGATTGGACGAGTTCAAGGTGCGAGGGGATGCGGACTACCTACCCATAGGCCGGTCCTAGCGCGGGGACTGGAGCCCCCTGACGTTACCCGCCAGAGATCAGGAAGGTGAACTACACCACCAATGCAATCGAGTCGGTGAATATGAGTCTGAGGAAGTTGACCAAGAGCAGGGGCTCGTTCCTCAGCGACGAGGCGCTGACCAAACTGTTTTATCTTGCTCTGCGCAACATCAGCCGGAAATGGGCCCTGCCCATCAGGCATTGGAAGGCCGCACTCACGCGGTTTACCATCGAGTTCGGAGATCGCATCTCTATCAACTGAAGTCCGAACCGTTTACACAAGATTTCGGACACGCCCTGATCTGGCGGCGCCTCAAAGAGGCAGCTCTGCAGTCTGAAGAGTCACAATTTTTGTGGATCATTTTATCTGACTAATTTCAAGACCTGCGTGACTAGGAGATTGGTTGTGGACCCCTCATTGGCTAAAGGTATAAAAAATCAATTGTTTAGGGAGATCGATGAGGATATTTCTTCATTCATAAAAAAATGGAGCGCATATGTTAAAAGTTCGCAGCCGCAAAAAAGCAAATCTAACTGGGCGAAATTTTCAAATGGTATCGAATCTCTATATGGTCGATACATGCTTGCGAATTATTTTGGCGGCACTGCGAGGAAGCCGTTTATTTGTTTGTCAACTTTCGAAAATTTAGAGCGACCATATAATAGTTGGAATGAAAGATGTTTTTCGTCAAAAAATATATATTTTAACTTTGACCCGATCGGGGTTAATTCTGAGCAAGTTGGATTCAATATTTCTGAGCATGCGATACAGCGAATATTCGAGCGCTCTTATTCAGACTCGGATCCGCTTGCGGAGTCATTCTCGAAAATCAATTTTGTCAATGAACTTCATATGGCTCCTTTGTGGTCATTTTTTTGGAGTTTTATTTTAATAGAAAAAAATAATATAAATGATAAATTTGAGGGCGGCATTGATATTATTATTCCCTCGGTGAGTGGTTTGCTGCTGGGTGAAATTTCCACCCTAAATTTTTACAAGTGTGAGATCCGAACTTTCATATCTAGACGCCAGTTTTCGGGTGAGCAGGTTGTGCTTTGGAATTCAATGCTGGAGATTTCAAAAAAATATTTAAAAACTGTCATTCCGTTCCTGTATTCTGAATTTATATACTCAAAGCCTGGCTCGCAAGATTGCTTGGCTGAATTTATTTTGGATACACAAGAGCTCAGGCGGAAATTGGGCTATCCGCCCATTCGGCAGTAGTGTCTTACCGCTTTGGATCGGTAGCAGCCGCGTAGGTGAAATCTGCAGTGAGTTGCATGTCGGTTGATCCACTCGCCTGCCAGCGGTATTAATATCGACGCACTGGGCGTGGTGGATATGTTGCTGGTGCAGCAATCGCCGGATTTCTTTGACCAGGCGGAGGCCGTCCAGCGCAAAATTGGGGGACGGTTTGTCTTGTGTCTGTCCGGTCACACGAATGGCGGACGGGTGACTTTGGCTGGATGGGCGCCGTGGTTGCCTCCGGGCAGCGGGCATTTCGTGGCAGGGCTTTACGATGTACCCAGATGCCGGCTGTTCGTCTCGCGTTGGGTGCGCACCTCAGTGCTTCCCCTCCTGCTGGGGGGGCGGAGGTTGTGGTTTTCGAGTTTTGAGCGGGTATTCGAAGTGGCTAACTCAAAGATTGAGTTGCCTCCGGCCACAAAGGCGGTGGAGGTTCCGCCGCTCACGCAAAAGGCTTCTCACTGCTGATTGCAGTCATCGACGCGAACAACCCTGATCGACATCTATCGACCCTGATGCGACATCCGCATCGCTGATATCTCCGCCAAAAGCTGCCGATCAGACTCGCGCCAGAGTTCCTGCTGGAGCGCCCGCGGTGGAGTGGGACCATGAGCAGGAAGCCCCGGAGGAATCCAGGTGCGGCCACAGCATGAGACTGGGTTCGCTCACCAATCGATAGTCCCATCGCGCAAACTACCGGCCAGCTGTCACAACAGGAGCCTGGTTGCGCCTGGCTCCACAACGAGCGGAACTGACCGAGGAGTGCGGCATCGCCTTCTTAGGCGTCGAGAAGGTGCACGAAAACGTCAATCGGGCCGGCTTTCGCCGATGGCCAATTACGAGCCGCCATCACGCGGGAGCAGATAACTTGGTGCGGTCTCGCCAGAAACGACTTTCGGCTGCCGTGTTAACCTTGCAGTGCCTCGGCAGAATTGTGCTGAGGGTATGTCACAGGATGTCAAGCCACCCGGCCACGCCGGTCCAACTTGACCACTGCATTTGGAATCTCAGCCTCATGGTTGCCTCCAGGTAACTGTACGACATTGCTAACACGCGTGGCTACGCGACCCTATGTCGCAAGATGGTGATGAGTTGTCACCCGGTTAAGCCGGGGAGGGTGGTGAAGATTGCCACGGTCTTATCCCTCCCCGGTTTTGCTACCAAGCTTTACTGCGCATGCTAGACACGCCAACCTGGTTTCGGCAGCGACGTTATCTGCACTTCGACGAGCCGCTGAGCCTGCATAAGGCCGTGGCCCTGGTCACGAATCCGAATGCTGTGGCGGCGCACTCTTTCTGGCCTCTGATCCGGTTCCAGATTCACACCGCCAAGATCAAGCAAGACAAGACCACCGGAAAGCTTGATTGGCATCCCAAGGACCGTGAGATTTCCTATGCGGCTCACGGCGACTCACTTATATTCGGCTTTTATGCAGAAGCTCTGGGCAAGTTGTACGAGGCACAGCTCGGGCAGCGTGGGCTGGACGAATGCGTGCTCGCGTTCCGCTCACTGGGCAAGAACAACATCGACTTTGCGAAGGCTGCCTTCGACGAGATCAGTGCCCGCGGAGACTGCGTGGCGATCGCGCTCGATGTTACGAAGTTCTTCGACACGATCGATCACGCGCAGCTCAAGCAACGATGGATGCGCCTGCTGGGCACCTCGGGCCTTCCGCGGGACCACTATGCCGTCTTCAAGGCACTGACCAAGTTCTCATTCGTTGACCGCGATGAGTGCTTCGCCGCACTTGGTGTGTCCGTGCACACCCCCCGCGGCGGCGGTAGACACCGCCTCTGCAGCCCTGCCGACTTCAGACTGCGCGTTCGCGAAGCGGGGCTTGTCAAGGTCAACCAGCACTGGCAAGGCATTCCGCAAGGGACCGCGATCAGCGCCCTGCTTTCCAACCTGTACATGCTCGACTTTGACGAAGCCGCTCACGACTTCGCCAAGAGCCATGGCGGGCGGTACATGCGGTACTGCGATGACATCCTCTTCATCATGCCCACAGCCAAAGCGGGGGCCACAGAGAGCTTCTGCATCGCCGAGGTCGACAAGCTCAAGTTGGCCATTAATTCAGCGAAGACTGACACCTGCTACTTCGTCAAGAAGGGGGCGGGCGTGACCTGCAAGCGGCCCATGCAGTACCTAGGGTTCCTCTTCGATGGCCAGCAGATTCTCATCCGCTCGGCCGCGTTCGCCAAGTTCTCGAACCGCATGAAGCGCGGCGTCGGCCTAGCCAAGCAGACGATGCGCAGCAGAAACAAGGCAAGGAACGCCAAGGGCGCCGACGAGCAGGGTCTGTACCAACGAAAGATCCTTGCCCGCTACTCCCATCTGGGCAGGCGCAACTTCATTAGATACGGTTACACGGCGGCGCAGCTGATGAACTCCAAGGCGATCCGACGGCAACTGCGCCCACTCTGGGGGCGGTTGCAGAAGGCCATCGCGAAGTAGCAGTACACGATGGCGTGAATTGGCGGATCCTCATGGCTGACATTGGCCAACACCCGCTGCCGGCCGTTAGTAGTCTTCATGAGCTGCTGAACGGCCGTCCGCAACCGCTGCAAAGCAGTCACTAGATTTCGATGGTGCACGGTCAATGCACCTGTGAGGCCAATCACAGTTGATCGGTTGTGCGGCGTCCGGCTCCAACCTCGAATACGCAACTGGTTGGGCCTCGGCGGACGTGGGTTCAATTCCGGAGGTCACTCTCTGATACGCTCAAGCATGCTAGAGTGTGAATAGAAAAGTTCAGATTAGGCAACCGACCTCCACCATATGCAAATCCCCAACTCGTCTGAGTTGGGGATTTTTCTCGTCCGTTCGCGCGTACTGCCCCGTGTTCTTGTGGCTTCGTGCGGAAACTTGCGGACCTCGCCCTCTCCACTACCAGGCCGGTTCTGCGCCTGG
>JACCDX010981609.1_pt1 | contig 22015 bp, 16 predicted proteins | sample 7449681 | NCBI WGS metagenome assembly JACCDX01 (sample SAMN15323450, study PRJNA562643) | freshwater metagenome | isolation source: river surface water | place: USA:Blue River Watershed | collected 2017-08-18
TAAAAACTAAAAAGAAATGTTCTGATATGGGATTTTCTTGGATTCCAAATACTAATGATACTGGTGAATTAGACAAACATGTTAAACAAAAAGATTATGATGAATCAACTGGATTAAAAATAAGAGAGCATAGAGATGATGGCTCTTGTTTTAAACCAAGATTTAGTTATATCGATAATTCTTCGAAGGGAGTTCTGGGTAAAAATGGTATGGTTCCGAGTGTATTAAATGATATTTTAAATGTATCACCTGATAAATTAATGAGTGTATTATCCGGACAAACAATTGATGGTTCTGGACAATTACCATGTGTAGAAGATTTTAATGGTAATATGATTGAAAGAAACAATATACCAAAGGTAAATTGGTTTGGGTTAATACCAATTTTATCGATTATATCCGGTGTATTATTAATTAAAATGTTAATTAATAAAAAATAAATTTATATATTAATAAATGAGTTATGATAAAAACTGTAAAACCCCTAAAGCTACTTGTCAAAATTCAGCAATAGTTAATAATTTTCAAAATATATTAGATGAATTTCGTGAAAAAAAAGATTCAAGTAATTTATCATCTATTTCACCTTTTACAAATGAGGAAATTAATATTATGGATGAAGCTCTTAAACAATATAAAATTGAATGTGAAATTTGTGCATCCGAAGGTAGAAATGACCGTAATTGTTTAGAACAAGTTGAATCTAACTTAATTAGAAGATTTCCAAGTAAAGCTAAAGATATTTATCCTTGGAAAAACTATGATTGGAGTTATGGTAATTATGTTTCTAATAATTATTCGGTTGCAAATACAGGAGCTACTACAGATGGTTCATTACAAAGTTTAAGAACAAATGCCAATGCTTTTTCTAAACTAGTTGATGGATTTATTACTGACCCTATTCCAAATGAAAAATCTATACCGGCTACCGATGATATTAATAGCGATTATCCTTATTTAAAAGAATGTCGAAATAATCCAATGTGTCGAACAACTCAAAAAGTGCGAAGAATGCTTGACCAAGAAAAACCGAACAAAGACCCTTTTTTTAATAAAAAAATAGATGGTGAATATAGTTCGTCTTTTTATTTTAAAGTAGGTTCTTGTCCAAGAGATGATATAACTAATGAAAAAGATTGCAAAGAAAGAGGTTATAATTGGACTCCGATTGATAAATCAAAAGGAACAGGGTCTTGTTCAATGACAAGATATGCTTTTGTCGATAATTCACCTAAATCATTCTTTAATGGTAGTAATACTAAAGGACTGGTTACAACTATGGCTAATGACCTATCACTATTATCACCTGACAAGATTTTTGCTAGTTTAATGGGTCAATCTATTTCTGATTCATATGTTATTCAACCATGTCCAAATATTCCTAAAAAAAATATTGAAAAATTTAATGATTATTCTAATCTAAATAATAAACATGCTTTTTATATATCAATTACTTTATTTTTAGCATTTTCAGCTATTTTATATAAATTAAAAAAATAATGTATTTTTCATTTATAACTAAATTAAAAAATAATATGTTATTTATATTAAGTATAAATATTATAATATGTCTAATATTGATTGTGATAATTCAGATTTAGTCTTATTAGTTAAAAAAGTATTAGAAAAATTAAAATCCGATAATTCACCTAATATTGATATTGCACAAAAAGCATTAGATATTTACTTAGAAGATTGCTCTATCTGTAAAACTGAAGGTCAAAATGATTTTGTATGTCATAATATGGCTCTAGAAAAATTAATGCGTAATATGCCTATTGTTAAAAATAGTGTTTATCCTTGGAAAAATTACGATTGGGATTACGGAAATTTTATTGATAATAATTATTCTGCAAAGGCCACTGGTTCGAGTCCAGATGGTAGTCAATATTTAAATAATTTAAGAATTACATTTAAATTATTACAAGGTTATTTAACCGATCCTAATCCAAACAGTGATTCTATACCAGGTGGAACTGACTCAAATAGCGATTATCCAATTTATGGCTGTCAGGGTAATAATGAAATTTTTTGTAAAGCACGTAATAAATTACGTAATAAAGACCCACAAAATGCCCCATATGATGATAAATTTTTTAAAACTCATAGTTTAGTCGGTAAAGAAGCGTCATCTTATTTTGTTAAAGTTGGAACTTGTCCTAAATCTAAATATAAATCAAAAGATACATGTGAAAAAAAAGGATATTCTTGGTCATCAGAATCATGTAATGCCGATAGATATGCATTTATTAATAATACACCTGGACTTAAAATAGCACCTAAATTAACACAGTCTTTTACAAATCAATCATTTACATTTGGTCAAGGTTTTATTCCATCTTTAGCTAATGATGTATTGTCTTTATCCCCTGATAAAATATTTTCCGCAATGCAAGGAAAAGATGTTCCTGGATATATGGAAGTTCAACCTTGTAATGAAACATTTTTAAATATGAATGATGTAGATGACAGACTATTAGTTGTGTTATCATCTATTATATTTGGTATTGGATGTTTTACTCTTTTTTTAATCAACAAAAATAAATAAATTTGCGATAATCAAATATAGTCCTATGTTTATAAAGTCAAAGACTAATCCTACATTCAATATATATTTTTGTACCGCCGATTTATCATATGATAAAAGCGATACACACTCGGTAATTTAATATAAAAAATATATAACCTATCATCGATTAAATTTATATGTTCCCAATATAAGAATACCTTGGATATCGCTAAATAATTATATAATTATTTTTTATTGTTCTTATCAAAATTATAATTTTTAAAAATTTATTAATTCATTTATAAAATTGTTTTATTTTTTATAAATAAATTTATTTAATATATTGGTTTAGTCATAATATCGTAGTCTAGTCCAACATTTGTTAAATTTTATTTTATCCGATAATTAATCATATTAAATAAGTTATAAATTAATCTATTAATCCAATTTATTTAATTCGTGAATCGCCTCATCTTTTTTAATATCATCACCCATTAAAACTACCGACATTAATGATTTATTAATATATTTATTAATTATATAATTTATATCTTTTCTAGTTATTTTATCATAAATTTTTAATAATGTTTTTAGAGTTATTATTGGACTTATATTATTTATTGCTTGAATACCGTTTGAATCAGATATACTTAAACTATCATCATAATCTAATGATAATGTTCCGTTCATATAACCCTTTATTTTTTTAAAATCATTTAAATCAATACCGTCTCTTTTTAATTTATTTAAAGTATCAATTATTACTGGTATTGCACCTTTACCTGCATTCGAATTTAATAATCTATCTTTATCAACACTTGTTAATATTATAAATGCACCACCTAACTTATATTGTGTTTGTTCTATATCTACATTGTATGTTAATCCATATTTTTCACGTAAATTTATAAATAATAAACTACTCATACTTCCTGTTAATATAGCATTTATTATATCTAATGGATATGTTTCATCTGAATAAATATCGACTGTTCTAAAACCTATTGTAATATGAGTTTGTTCTAAATCTTTATGTATTACTTTTAAATCATTAAATTCTTCAATTTGCTTATTTTGTATTATTTTTGCTACTTTTAAAGAAGATTTTGTATTTTTAACTGATTTAGCTTTACCTAATACTGAATATTTTATCATACGTTTTATAGTATCAAAATCATAATTACTACAAACCGATACTACAATATTACTTGTTATATAGTATTTTTTATAAAAATTAACTACATCCTCTAATTTAAAGTTTAATACTTGTTCTTGAGTTCCACCGGTTGATAACCCAATTGGATTATCTTTAAACATTAATTTATAAGATTCATCGATTATTCTTGCGGTTGGATTATCATCTACTCTTTTTAATTCTTCTACAACTACATGTCTTTCTTTTTCAAATTCTTCCTTATTAAATACTGTATTTAATATTAAATCTGCTAATACTGGATAACATTTATCTAAATATTCACTCTCACATTTTATTATATAACTTGTGCATTCTTTATCAGTATATGCATTTATATAACAACCATATGAATCAAATAACATCGAAATATCCTTTGCTGTTTTATATTTCTTTGTTCCCTTAAATAACATGTGTTCTAAAAAGTGAGACATACCATTGTTTATATTTAATTCTTCATAATTAGAACCAACTCCTACAAATATATTTATTGATGAGATTGATGAATTTTTTCTTTGTTGATATACTAATCTTAATTCATTTTCAAATGTATGTTCTAAAATAATATCACTCATAGTTTATTTTATAAATAATATTGATAATTTTATATTTTCAAAAAATTAAGAGTATTTCTTTTTCTCTTAAATTATATTATTTTATAAAATCTGTGAATAAAAAAAATTAATAAGTTTGCCATTAAAATTGAAAAAATGATTTTAATTTGCCTAAATTGCTAATCTAAAATCAATTCATGTTTTACCAATATTTAGATTTAAAATATTGATTATTTTATTAATCAAAATATTAAATTTGTTATCTAAACTTAAAATAATATAATTAATTTATATAAGGTAATCTTAAGTCAATTATATACTTAAATAACTATGATAATTTATATAGAGTTTAACGATTGAATTAGTTATTAAGATAAGTATCATATATAATTATGCGTATCGCATTGTCTTATATCAAATGAATCTAGTCTAACTAACATTGTCATATAATTGATATAGAGTTTGACGAATGAATTAGAATATTTAAAAAGTAGCAATTATCATACAAACTATAAATAATTCAGAATAATAAAAAAATTAATAAGTTTGTCATTAAAATTGAAAAAATGATTTTAATTTGCCTAAATTGCTAATCTAAAATCAATTCAACTTTTACCAGTAATTAGATTTAAAATATTGATTATTTAATTTGTTATTTTTCAAGATTTGTTATCTAAACTTAAAATTATATAATTAATTTATATACGGTAATAGTAAATCGATTATATACGTAAATAACTATGATAATTAATATAGAGTTTAACAAATGATTTAGAATATTTAAAAAGTAGCAATTGTCATACAAACTATAAATAATTCAGGATAATAAAAAAATTAATAAGTTTGTCATTAAAATTGAAAAAATGATTTTAATTTGCCTAAATTGCTAATCTAAAATCAATTCATCATTTACCAATAATTAGATTTAAAATATTGATTATTTAATTTGTTATTTTTCAAGATTTGTTATCTAAACTTAAAATAATATAATTAATTTATATATGGTTATCTTAAGTCAATTATATACTTAAATAACTATGATAATTTATATAGAGTTTAACGAATGAATTAGTTATTGCGATTAGTCTCATATATAATTATGCGTATATCATTGTATTTATATCAAATGAATCTAGTCTAACTAAAATTGTCGTATAATTGATATCGAGTTTAACGTATGAATTAGTTATTAATTAAAAAAAGTAGCAATTGTCATACAAACTATAAATAATTCAGGATAATAAAAAAATTAATAAGTTTGCCATTAAAATTGAAAAAATGATTTTAATTTGCCTAAATTGCTAATCTAAAATCAATTGAAAAAATCTAATTTTTATGCAGAAAGTTAATCATTTTAAATTATGTTTTTTTTGGTATTTAGGAGGTTTGGGTAAAAATAAATTATTATCATAATTATCATTAATCTACCTAAATAAATTATAAATGGATACTAGTTTTATGGCGGTAAAATTGTGTGTTATAATAACAAATAAATATAATTGTTCAAGTAATTATAACTAAAATTACGTGAATAATTAACTATGATAAATAGATAGAATTATAGTGATATTATTTTTGATTAATTCTTTTAAATGTATTATTTTGTTTATAAAATTGTTTTCTAGTATTATCAACATATATAACTCTATCTCGCCCATTAATAAGTTTTTTTACTGAAATACCATCTTTTAATAATTTTTTAAATGATTTATTTCCACCACTTAATATTAACTCTTTATTATTAATAAGATATGCTTTTAATCTTTCAACCATAGAAATTAAAGTTTGTAAATCACTATTTATAATAGAATTAATATAATTAACATCATTTTTAAAACCAAGGTTAGAATTAAGAAAACTTTTTAAAATACTTTCTGAATCTAAACGATTATATGCATCAAAAACACGTTTTAAATATTTATCTTTACGATGAAAATGAGTAATACTAAAACACAAATTTTCAATTAAACTTTGTTCAATAAGAAATCTATATTTAAACTTGGAATTTAAATTATTATTAATATCAAGATATTCTAATTTAGCTTGCATTAATAAAACAACATGAAAAAAAGAACCTTGTGTATGATAACATTCATCTTGATATAAACTTAAACTTGAAATTTTTTCTAATAATTTATCAGTAAATATATCATTTTTAAAATCTCTTTTAGCAGATTTAATTAATTTATCAATATCAAATGATAAGTCATCGTATATAATTTCTTCATTACATTCATTATCTTGGTGATGTAATTTTAAATATTCAAAAAATGCAAATCTATATTGAGATTTATGAGTTGTAATAAAATATGATGATAATTCATTATCAGGCATTGATTTATCTCTTTTAATAAAAAAATCTGTTAAATAATAATTTATATCAAAAAATCTATGAACATTTGATAAATGAAAATTTCCATTATCTTTAAAAATTTCTTGTTCATTAAATATACTAATTAATGTTTTCTTAATAACTTTTAAAATAAGTAAATTAGCACTCATACAATTACCAGAAATGGTTACATCAATATCTGATTCTAATTTATCCGAACCAAATGCAAAACATTTAGATTTATTAATATTAGAATCATTATCATCGCAATATTTAAAATTAGTAGAAGATTTAAGAACAGTATTAACACAAATATCATTTAATAAATTATTTAAGTTAGCTCTTAACGAATGTAATTTCTTTTTCAAATTAATATTTAATAAATTATTATCTAACATAATATCTCTCCATGGAATAGAAGACTTAATTTGTGGAACATTGTTAATAAAACTAGTCCATTCAAATTTAAATAAATCAATTTTTTTTAAATATTCAATATTTAATTCAGGTAAATCTTTATTTGGAACAAATGAACAACTCTTATACATATTAATCAAATTTGACATATTATTTTATAATATATAAAAATATTTTATAAAAGAATTTATTTAATCATATTCATCTTCATTATCTTGTCCATCACCATCATCAAACTCTTTAGAATGATGCATTATATCTTTAACAGAAACAATATTTGTATTTACTTCAGACATTAATTCTTCAGATTTATCTTTTAAATCATCATCATTCTGACCTTCACCAAAAATATTACCTAATCCAAGATTACGATATACTTTATATAATTGTTTAGATTCATCAGACATTCTATCATATTTAGCAGTTCTACGTCTATTTTCTTCAAACTCTATTCTCTTTTTAATTGTCTCAATTTTTTTATCAGTAATATTATAAGTATTATAAATAAAATTTAAAACATCAAACACATAAAATAATACTGATTTTAATTCATCATAATCAGCAAAAACATTCAATAAATAAATAAGAATATATTCAATAAAATATTTGAATAACTCTGGTGAATTAATAAACAAATTATTATATACTCCTTCAGGATTAATTTGTAATTCATATGAAATAAAACTATCTAAGAAATTTTGAATTTCTTGTATTTTAGTTGGTATATAAAAGTCCATATTATTATTAATTAATTTATCAATTAATAAATTCATATTCTGAACCAAATCATAATATATACTATTTGGTTTAAATTGTTCATCTGGATTTTTATAATTATCTAAAACATTTAATTTAGTTATAACTCTATTATTAATTCTTTGTAAATATGTTAATAATAATTGTATTAAATTTATTTGAAACTGAATGCTATTTGTATTATATAATTGGTCATATAATTTATTTCTAAATTTAAATTCAGAATTACGAATATTAATTTTATTAAAACCTTCAATTTTTAATTCTAAATTCAATTGTTCAGAATTATTAATTTCATCCCAATAAGATTTTAAATTTCCAATATTTTCTAATAAATTATTAATTTGATTTTCATTCATTTTTTTATAATTTTTTAATTTACTAGATATGTTAAATCGCATTTGTTTTAATGTTCCATCATAATTTTTAGTAATAATTAAATTAACTTCTTTATTAAATTGATTTATTTCATAATCTTCAAAAATATTATCTTCATTCGTATTTATTTTATCAGTAAATTGATATTTATTTTGTATTTTAATTACTTTATCATATATATTTTCACTACCCATAAACAAATTTTTAAATGATTCAATGACTATTTTAACTGAATTACTTATATTATTTTTTCTGGATAAAACTCCACTGTCATTTAATTTACTAATCTTGCTTTTATTCGCAATTATTTCCATTTCATTTATTAATTTTTCTAATGATTTGATATTATGTGTTTCATTGATTATTTTATTATATTTATTAGTTAAATCATTACGAAAATCACCGCTAATTATATCAATTTCAGCAATACCATTATTTTCAATAATTAATTTTAATCTTAAATTTAAAAAATCTTCACTTATTTCTGGATAAATTTCTTTAATTTTTATAGTTAATAATTCTCTTAATTCATCTTTATTAATATCAGGATTTATATTTAAAATATCAGTTAATAAATAATAATCTTTATCTTTAATTTCTTTAAATATACGTTTTTTTCCTTGTAATGGTCCTTCATTTGGAATTAAAGTATAAATTAATAATTTAAGTTTGTTCTCAAGAGTATCTCTATTAATTTCTTCAACTTTAGATAAATGATTACTATTAGATGGAGTAATAAAACTTAAATAACTAGTATTTGATTTATTTAATTTATTTATTTTCCAAAAATCATAAATCTCTTGTAATTGTTTTCGAATACCATTAATCATCGGAGTGCTATTAAAATAATCATTATAATTTTCCAATATATGTGAGTGTAAATAATTAATACTATAATCAGATGAATTTATTGGTATATTTCTAATATTCTCTTCTGTTACTAGTTTATGGTTCATTAAGGTAAATAAAGAATATGATAATCTTGATTGTTGATATATTAATTTATTCAATAAATCACTATTTTTAATTTTTTTAATATAATTAATTAATTCAGTTGTATTTTCTAATTCAAATGTTTTCTTAGATACAAAAGGTAATAAAGGTAAAAATTCATCCCATTTATATTTATTAATATACTTACTATTATCAATTAAGTCTGATTTATTTCTTAATTCTGTTTTATCTAAATATCTTTTTTGAAAATAATATGTATTTTGCATATCATTATATATGATTTCCATTTCATCTGCAAAACTTTTCTTTAAATTACTTTGATAAATATAATTAAAATATTGTCGTATTCCTTTATACTCATCATTCGCATTATTAAATTCAATATCATTACGAACAGTTTCATAAATCAGTTCTTTTATACTTTCTTGATTAGTAAATGGGTCACCAAATAATTTTGACTTATTTTTTCTTTCAGAACCAGTTCCTTTAATATAATAATCAGGTATAGCAGTTATTATAGTTAAAATTAAAAAATTAGTTAAATACTGTAATTTATATAATTCAACATATATTTTATATATACCAATTAATTTATGAAATATTCTGGTTAAAGATACATAATTTTGATTGTTTAACATATTTCTAGATACAATTTTTTCATCAAAACTTCCAAATTCATTCAAAAACATATTTTCTTGTTTTTGATATTCACTCGATTGAAAAAATTTATTTAGAATTTCAGGAGGATTACTCTTAATTTTATAATAATAATCATTAAAATCTAATGCAGGTTTTGCAATTAACATATCCGCAACTTTTCTAATAATATCAACATAATCCTTGTTTGTTAATTTAATACCTATAACTCTAATAATACTATCTAATGTTTTTTTAATTTTATCTTCATTTTGTGTAAAATTAATATTATCTAAATCAACTTCATCTTCATTATAAATTTCTTTATCGACTTTTTCACGTAAAAATATTCCTATTCCTGAAAATTCAGATAATCTATTCATTTCTAATTCTTCACCACAATTTTTACAAGTATATCTAGATTGATTTTGTTCTAATATACCCCATTCCTGAGTTATTTCATTTAATTTATTTTCAAAATCAGTTCCTAAATCTGCATCAAATAATTTTGTATAATGTTTGCAAATAATAGGTATATTAACTTTATCAAAATCATAATAATATTTAGATGATTTTTCAGGAGTATCATCATCACCATTTATAGAATTTCTGTTATATGGAATACCATATTTATCAATGAATGTTTTAATTTTTGAACATTTTAAAGGTAAATCTTCAATTCTATTAATTAAAATTAATTCATCTAAGATATCTCTAGGTGGATAAACATTTATTGTTTTTATTTTATTTTTTTTATTTTCAATTAATCTTTTATTCTTATTTTTAATATTTTTAATATTATTTATTGTTATTTTTAATAATTTGATTTTTTTAGTAATATAACTATCTTTGTTGCCTTTGAATTCTAAAATTTTTTCAATATTATCCTTTCTTTTGTTTAAAAATTTTTGATAATGTATAATATTAAATAATCTTTTTGGAACCATATCATTATTTACATTTATACATCCATCGATACCACTATTCAATGATAAACATTTGTCTTCTAATTCACTAAATGGAATATTTAAAAATTGTTCATCATAATTATAACATCTTTGTATTGATGCTGCAGTTGATTTATCCAATATAACCCATACATTTTGAACACGTTTATATAAAAATCTTTTTCCATTATCGATCAATAATGCTATATCACCTTTATCAACCGGACGACAATTAGGTCTTTTTTTATCATCAACTACAAAATCTTTACATTGATTATTTTTACCATTAAAACGAATAATATCATCATACTTTAATTTAAGTTGTTCTTCCGATAAAAAAGGATGTAATGTTCCTAAATGATTTATAAAATCCTTTATTTCCGATTCAGATTCAGGTTTAGAATATTTAGATGAGTATTTCTTATATTCATTAATATCAGAGTCTAATGTATCATATAATTTATTTCTATATATTGGGTCTTTACCATTATCAGCTTCTAATTCAGCTAAATTAGTATATACTTTAACAATTGGTAAATTTCCACAACTATTTACATTCTTTTTCATTGCACGTCTCTCTTCTTCATATTTTTCTTTAATATTTTGTAATGTATCTTCGATACGTTCAATCATATCTTCATTCGGATACCATTTATGACGTTCTTTTAAGTCTAAATCATTCCACGACTTATTAGTATTTGATTCGTATTCTTGTCTTGCATATTTTTCAATTAATTCATCAATATTACCTTGATTAGTTTTATATATACTAAGGTCCATTAATTCAAATAACTCCTTACCTACACTTTGTAAATTATTTAATTGTCGAAAAAAGTCTATCTGTTTTAATTTTAAAATATCGTAATCAATAAAATTATTATTTTTAATTTCTCTAAATTCAATATTATATAATTCTAAAAATTCTTCAAAAATATCTTCAAAATCAGGATGTATTAAATTCATTTTTTTTACTAAAAATTTATAAAACTCTGTATTATTAAAATTGATTGGCGAAATTTCAATAATTTTATCAATAATTTTATTAATGATTAATTCACGACTATCATTATTACCTAATTTAATTAATAATAATTTTTTAGAAAAACTAAATAATATTTCAGTAGAATATTGTTTAAATAATAAATTAACTGAATTTATAAAATGATTTTTAATTGTATCACTTTTAATTTCATTTGGTAAAGAATTAGAGTCTAAAACTAAATTATCAGATGTACGTTTTAAATTCAATAATTCAGTAAATATTATTCTATATTGTAATGCATTACTTTTTGCTAATAAATAATTATTATGTAGATATTTTTCATATTTTATATTATTATCTATATTTTTTATAAGATTTGTTTTTATCATTAATTTATTCATTAATTCTTTATTAATATCTCTAATTTCAATATTGTATTTATTTAATATATTATTAATATCTGTAAAATTTTCACATTGCTTTATTTTATTTGATTCTTTTTCAATTATATTATCTAAATCAGGTGTAAGTTTTTCAATATAACTTATAAATGTTTCTTTATCAATCTTTTTATTTGTATATTTATCAAAGAAAATCATATAATCAGTATCATCATTTATTTCTCTCCAATTAAAATCATTTATATTATAAATATTAATTACATTACGTTTTACATTATTTTCTTTATAAAGATATATATCTGTAATATCTAAACCATTTGATTTTATTTTAGGATATAATTTTGTATCACCATCATCATATACTATTTCTGAATTTTTAAATGTTGGATTTAAATCTTTTCCAGATAAATATATACCAACAATTACTAATTCTTCACTATCTACTATTGGTGTTGGTTTAGGTGGTCTTAATATTTGATGAAAAAAGAAACCATCCTTTTTTCCAGCCATATAAATATCATTATCCTTTGTTCCTACACAAGATGATATTTTACCATATTTACCCTTATTATCTGTATATAAAGCTTCTTCATACTTATCAACAGATGTCATTAATGGGCCATCTGCTAAACGACTTGAATATGAAATTTCAGTATTAATCGGATTTGAATTATCAAAATTAGTTTTATATTTATCATTTTTAGAACTAGTTCTATAAACAGTCGTATTATAAGGAATTTTAGTTATAAATTTTGTTGAATTAACAGTATTTGCATTACTTAAATATGGTCGATTAATGCTATTAAATGAATTTAATATATTTTCACCTTCATTATTTTCTAGTTCAATAGAACCACCTTCATACAGATATTTTAAATATTCATTAAAAGATACTGTTTTCGGATTAGATTTTGAGCTATAAGTTCTATCTTTTACTTCCTTTATAAATTTATATTCATCTTCTTCATTAATAAATTCAATAATTTTATCACCATTATTATTATAAACTATATCATCATTTTGATTATCTAATAAACTTTCATCTTTTGTATAATATTTCTTTATATCTGCTACAATTGGATAAATATTTCTATTAAAATTTAAATTAACTAAATCATTTTTTAAAGGTTTATGTTCATTCGTATAATGCATTGCATCTCTAATAGCTAAACCATCTATAACTTTTTGATTAACTTTAATAAAATCTAAAATATTATATGCTTCTCTAAGTATTTTATTTGGATTATCAGAATATTCTTTTAATAATGAATTAGGTAATTCGGAAACTAAACTATTTAATATTTCATCGTCATTATATTCTCTATTCCATTCATTTAATTCTTCAATATATTCATTAAATTCTTCTTTATTTTCATCAGTTATTCCATTATAAAGTAAATTTTCTTCATTAGCCCCAATTAAGATAGATATAATATTATATTCATTTTTAACAGGATTATTTATATCAAAAACAATAGAACGATTAATGACTGGATTTGCAAATATAGCAAATTCACCTATATCATTCCTGTTTATATAAAAAAACATAAAAGTCTCATTTTCAATATTTGGATTCGAATCTGATGTTTTAAAATGAACTTGGTCTTTTATTTTTAAATTATTTATAAATGTATGAAAATCATCTATATTATTTAAATTTACATCATTTTTAGGTTCTTCCATTATTTATTATATTGATATAAATTTTTTATTATTTCTTAATTTACATAAAATTAAAATTAATACTATATATTAGTTTAATTATGTATAAAATAATTGATAACCTTTATTTAGGTAATAGATTAGATAGTATTGATTATTCAAATTATTTTAATATACTCATTAATTGCACATCAGATATGCCATTTTATATTAATGATTCGTCAATTAATACAATTCGAATTCCAATAATAAATGATTCATCTTTATCATCAGAATTATTATATAGTTATTTTGAATTTATAGTAAAATATATCAATGAATCTCTTAAAAATAATAAATCTATACTAATATATTGTAAATTTGGAGAACAAAGAAGCGTATCTGTAATAACAGCATATTTAATATGGAAAAATAAATGGACATTAGATTTTACAATTCAATATGTAAAAAATATTAATCCTAAAGCATTTCGTTATGGTATTAATTTTAAAAATATTTTAGAAAAATGGTATGATTTTGTAAATTTAAACAAAATTTAAATATAAAATTATTTAAAGATAATTTAATATTTATTATTAATTATAATAAAATGCATCAATTATTAAATAAAATTCAAATCGAAAATTTAAATTCAGTAGATTTATCATCTAATAAAGATATTATATTTAGTCGTATTGTCGAATTAGGTTTAAATGCTAAAAAACATGGTGATTTAATCATTGTCAAATATGATAAAGACCATAAATATTCAAAAGAAGAGTATATTAGGTGTTCTAGAGGTATTATAATTGATACTACTACAAAAAAAATAATCAATGCATCCTTAGATGGTGGATTAGATTTTGAAGAATTTAAAAATAAAGTAAATTTTAAAGATTTAGTTATTGAAAAAGCTTTGGACGGAACTATGTTAAATTTATATTTTTATAATGATAAATGGAATATTTCTACAAAATTTTGCACTAATGCATTTGAATCTAAATTTAGAAGTAATAAAACCTTTGGTCAATTATTATCAGAAGTGATTGATATTAATTCACTTAAATTAGATAATAAATTCTCATATTCTGTATTATTACAACATATTGATAATAGAATTGTATCGCCACTTACCGAAAATAAAGTTTTTCATTTAGAAAGTGTAAATGTAATAACTGGTGAAAAAGTATTTCAAGATATTGGATTACCAACAATAGATGTTTTATATTTTAATGGTTATAAAGACAATAAAATTAATTTTAATTCATATGACGAACTTGCATCATATGTTAATAATTTAGACTGGACTATTCCTGGTATAATGTTATATTCAAATGACCGTAAATGGAGATGTAAATTAAAAAATCCTAATTTCGATAATGTTTCTAATTTATTAAATAATCAAATTAATATCAGTTATTTAGCTTTAGAAACATTTATAAATCCATCTAAAATTGATAATTGGAAAAAATTAATAGAATACTATCCTGAATATGATGATAATTTAAATAATATTTCAAATAAATATAATGAATATTTAGATAAATTATTAGATTACTATATTCGTTGTAAAGTAAAACCAGATAGAGAATTTATCGATTTACCAAAACAATTTAAAAAATCATTAGTAGAAGTTCATAATAAATATAAATCTGAACGTTCTATTGGTAATCATGGATATAAAATTAATAGATGTGAAATTGATTTAATTTTACGTAAATTTGATTTACCATTATTATATTCAATTATTACACAATAAATTATATTTTAAAATTTGATTTAATTAAGTATTTTTTTAATTAAATTAAATAAATTAATAATGAATAAAGTATATGATAATAATAAAGTAGCTGTTTTATATCATGCATCATTTGGTGTTGGTTGGTATTCAGACCATGGTATAAAAGAATTATTATTCGATCCATATATAATATCATTGGTTCAATCAAAAAATGATTTAAACAATAAACAATTATATGATGAAGCATCTATATATCTTAAAAATAAATATCCAGATAGAGATATATTTAATTTAGTTGATGAATTAGAGATAGAATGGATTGAAGTTGGAACAAGATTTTATATTAATGAATATGATGGAAGTGAAAAAATTATTAAAGAACATGAAATTGATTGGAATATTGCATAAATTAATTCAGTTTTTATTCTAAATTTAAGCCTTTATAAAATTAAATTTATAAAAAATTTGATTATATTATTTATTTTTATTGGATTTTATAACTCAAATTATTATTTAATAATTGAAAAAATGGTTTATATCGAGTTTTTTAACAGAACTACAAGAGAAATAATCCCAGAAGATGTTATTCGTCAAGAAGTATTTAATGCATTATATGATAAAATAGGAGGTCCTCCTTTTATGGTATATAAAATGTATGATTGTATATGGATGGACGGGATATCCTTAAATAGAGTATTCAATACAAATTTATTTACTAGAGAACAACTCATTGAATATTATCAAAGAGAAGGTGAAAACCTAGATTGTGAAATTATTCAAAACCGTATCGACATTCTTACTAAATACGGATTTAGATGTTCTGGCTAACCTATTATGAATACTCTTTTTATTTTTTATTCAAGTTTAATAGAGTAAAAAATAAAAATCAATGTTTTTTATTTTAATTATAAATGTATTTTTATTCTAATCTAATAGTATCTAAAGTTTGAATAGCTTCAATAGCAGAACCTTTTCTAAAATTACCATATGGTTTAGTAGTTCTAGTATTAAATGTTCCCCAGAATAAACTATATTTTGTAAAAAATTCCGGTTTATCATTATTTATAAATGATTGAGATGTTTTACCTGATAATTTAGAAAAATCATAAGCTAATATTTGAAGATCTAAACAAATAAGATTAATACTTTTAATTAACATAAGAACGCAAAGTAATTCTCTTAATTCATATGATTCCATATTTTCAATTAAATCAATTTGTAAATCTTTTAATTCAATTGCAGATGATGGTAAGAAATTTTTAATTAATCTAATTAATTCATTATTATCCTCTTCAAATGGAATCATAATAATTTCAATTTCTTCTATAGTAGGATGATTCATTCTATAGGAAACATATTTTAATAATGTTTCTTCTTCAATTTTATCTTTTTTAGCTTTATTATACATTTTACGTAAGTAATATGTAATTAAATTACCTACAGTATGATTTTCATCTTTAATTGTTATAGATGTTCCATAACGTTGTCCAGTTGTTTCAGTAATAATAATTTTTTTATTTATATCTATCGCAACTTTAGTTCCAATATTTTTAAAATTAATAGAATTGATAATATCTTTTAACATTAAATATAGAGATTTAATACAATCCATAAATATTTGGTCTGGATTCATAAATCCGATTGATTCGATTGACATTTGAAATATTTTAGCTTCATTATTATCATTTTTAATATAAACTCTTTCAATATCTAATAAATCAAATGATTTTCTAAATTGTTTAATTTCTTCTTCAGTATATTTATCTAATTTTTTTCTTTCTCTTTCTTCATTCATGTAATCTATTTTTTTATTAAAAGTCTCTTCAACTTTAGATTCATCAATTTTAAATTGAAATGTAACTGTTCCAGTCGGATCATTTCTTGCATTATATTTACCCATACTAATAACAGGCTTACATTCTAAATCAAGTTCTTCACCTTCATCATCGTCTGCAAAATTAGATTTTAATTTATTTAGAATAATTGGATCATTAGTAAATACATCATAAACCATATATTTAGATGCAGAATCTAATTCACCATTTTCATTTTGAATTTGATAATGGTCTGTAGTTACTTCTATAAATCCATCTTTATCTCTTTTACTTTCATCATTATTTTTAACTTTTAAGTAAAATTTAGGAACCTGTTCTGGATAAGCAAAGTAGTAATTACGAACACCAGCTTCTAAATTAAATTCTGTTTTAATTTTTAATTCTGAATTATTCATATTTAATGGGATTAAACCTAAACGATGACTTAAAAATTCATTATGAAGAGCACTTGAATTTTTTTTAATTAAAATACTTCTTTTATGTTCTTCTTCAACCCATTCATCATTAAAAGTCACAGTAGGAACTAAAGAAGTGCAACCTCTTCTAATAGAATTAGCAAGAGCAATCGCAACATCATTTAATTCAAAAGAAGTTTTATAATGAATGTCTAACTTTGAATAATATTTTTTATATTGAGTAATCATTATTTATAATATTAAATTATAAAAAGTTATAAATAATTAAATTTAAATCAAATTTTTAAATTATTTTTAATTCTTTAAGTAAAAAAATTATAAAAAAATATCTACCCCTATGTTAATTAGTAAATGTCAAATAAACCTATTTTATTTTTTTCTAGAAAATGTCAAAACAGTCAAGCTCTATGGAGTAGATTACAACAAGAAAATAGATTAAATGATTTTATTAAGATTTGTATAGAAGACAATCCTTCTAAAATACCTCCAATGATTAAGTCTGTTCCAACAATTTACATTAAAGACAGACAACCTATAGTCGGAGCAGCCATTAATTTATTTTTAAATTCTCCAATGGCATTATCAACTCCACCGGCTCAAGTTTCTCAACAACAAGCACCATCACATACCCAACAAACTAATCAAGCCCCTCCTCAAACCCAAACATCAACAAATGGGTTAGGTGGAATAGGCGATTATAACCCAGTTGAAATGAGTAGTAATTGGTCTGATAGTTATTCATTTATTCAAGATAATCCATGTCCAATGGGTTTTTGTTTTGATTTTTTAGGTGGTAATCAACAACAAGGAAATACACAACAATCCGGGTCTGGAAATGCACCAAATCAATTTGCAAATAATGCACAAAATATGAAATTACAAAGAACAAATGATTTTAATAAAAGATTAGAAGAATTACAATCTGCTCGTAATAATTTATAAAATATTTTCTATTTAAAGATTAATATTTAATATAAATAATAAAATGTCAGCTACTTCTTACGCAAAAGCATTTAATAACCAAATATATAATTTAATTAAATCTTTATCTGATAGATTCCCTAATATAAAGGAAATTAAATTAGCTTTAACTGGTATAGATACACTGAGAACATTTAATCCAAAAAAATCTATTGATTTCTTTATTTTACATGGTTATAAATATAGAGAACAAATATTATCAAAGGATGACCAAACATTTTATACAGTTGATGTAATATCCGAAGTAAATAAATTAAAGGATACATCTGAATTTAATAAAACAATTAATCATTATAATATTAATACTAAAGAATATGCAGATGTTGATATTTTCCAAGTTATTAAAAAATATTGGAATCAATTAGATAATGATGAACATGAAAATATGTGGAAATATTTACAAGTGTTAATTTCATTATGTGATAAATATATTGCAGAATCAATTAAAAAATAATGTCTTTCTCTATTAAATTATAATTAATAAATAAATTTTCATTTATTAGTTTTAATTTATTAATAATAAAAAAAATATATAAAATATGTTTGCGTTTTTTACACTTAAAAATAATACAATATAGATTAACATAAAGATGGAAAAATTCAATTCAAATCTCATTCAATTATTAACAACAATTAAATCATTGTATCCTAATCAAACGAAATTAATTGATAAACACTATGATTTAACCGAACAATCTGATAAATATTTAATCGAATTTTGGAATAACTGTAAAGATAAAGGAAATGATATTTCAACTAAAAACGAAATTATTTTTTCTAAACATTCAATTATTTTAGTAAATGTTGATTTTAATACTATTTGGAATGATGAGAATTTACAAGAAGCTGAAAAAGATAATATTTGGAAAATTATTCAATCACTTTGGATCTTTGCTTTTCAATATATTAAAGACCAAGATTTAAAGTCTATTTTAAAATCATTTAAAAAAATGGGGGAAAATCGTAATGCTTTAGATGAAGAATCACGTGCATTTATGGATATTATAGATAGTTTAACCGATAAATTTGCAAATATGGATGTAAGCGGTAATGATGAAGAATTTAAAGATGTAGATGGTAGTGGAAATGAATCAAGTTCATCTGGATTTGGATTTGATTTTAATATTCCAGAATTATTAAACGGTGAAATTGGTAAAATTGCACAAGAGATTGCAGCGGATATTGACCCAAATGATTTAGATTTATCAAATAAAGAAGAATTAGTTAAAAATTTAATGTCTGGTAATTTCGATGAAGAAAATGATAAATCAGGTGTAGTCAAATTAGTAAAGAATATATCAGATAAAATTCATAATAAAATCGAATCTGGACAAATTGATAAAGATAAAATTATGAAAGAAGCTGAAAAAATTATGAAACAATTTGGTGGTAAAAATAAGAACGCGATGTCTATGTTTAGTAATATGATGAAATCTCAAATGGGTAAAAATATGAGTGAAGAAGAAAAAGATTTGTTTAATCAAGCAACACAAATCCTTCAAAATGGTGGTAAAGTTATGAATACTAATCCACAACAATTAAAGAGTAAATTAGCCTTAAAATCTACTAGAGATAGATTGTTAAAAAAATTAGAAGAAAAGAAAGCTAAACAAGCCGAACAATCATTATCTACACAACAACAAACATCAAAAAATAGCAAGAAGTCTAATAAAAAATAAATGAATATTTAAAAATCAATTTTTATATGAGATTATAATATATAATTATGTCAAATAATGATTTATTAAATAAAAAAGTAAGTTTTTTAGATGATGTATTTTGGTTTGAAAATTGGAAAGTATTATTTAATACTCAACGTTTAGATGAATTTTTTCCAAATAATAAAATGTCATTATCTGAACAATTAAATTCTGTAGTTCGTTTAACAGTCTATTTAGGATTATTATTATTAGCTTATACTAAGAATTATAAATATATTTATATTCCTATTATAACTGCATTATTTACTTATATTATATGGTTTTATTCAAAAAAAAATATAGAAAACTTTAATTTTATAGAAGATATTAATAATTCATTATTTAATGAAAATGATAAGAGAATTATTAAACCTACTAAAGATAATCCATTTATGAATGTTCAAATGGATGATTATTTATATAATCCAGATAGAGAAGCTATTTCTAAATTAAATAATTATAATAATGAAGAAGTAAATAAAGAGATCGATTTAGCATTTAATTATAATTTATACAGAGATGTAGATGATGTTTTTAATAAACAAAATTCACAAAGAGAATTCTATACAATGCCATCTACAACAATCCCAAATAAACAAGGTGATTTAGCAAATTGGTTATATAATGTTCCTCCTACATGTAAAGAAAATGGGTTAATGTGTGCTAAAAATAATTTTGAATGGTTAAAGGATTCTAAACATAGAAACCCATTTATGATTTAAATTTAAAAAAGATTAATTATTAAATAATAATTATTTAATGATTGATGCAACATAATATAAAAGAAGAAAGAACTTTATATAAGGAGGATGATATTAATATATTTGCATTAATACATGGTGAAAATGCATATAATAAATATATAAAAAGTATAGAAAAAAATGATTTATTTAATTTATTTAGAATTAATAAAGAAGACGAAATAATTAAAGAAATTTGTAAAACAATTTTAGAAATAGAATTTGATGGAATTTAAAAACTAAAAAATCTTATATCATTATATAATAATAATGAAACAAAATTGTGTTAATATCGAAAAACCAAATAATTTTAATATTCAAAATCAAACACGTTTAACTCAAGATTCATGTTATTTAACTGAAAAAGAACAAATTTCAATGGGTCCTGGTAATTATTATAATATGAATTTTTATGATTGTGAATGTAATATTCCAGCTGTTCGTGAATTAGCTGTTAAACAACCAGAAATGACTTACAATGATGGTTATGGTTGGTCTCAATGTCAAATTGATAAAGATTCTGTTTTTAGAAATGATCCATCTAGAATTACTAACCCTAGATTAATTCAACAATTACATGAACGTCCATATTTAACAGTTCCATATATGAGTCGCGGTGGTTTCGATGTTCCAACTGAAAGTATGCTCACATTAGGAACTGAATTAACTGGTTCAAAACGTGCATGTAATACTTTAAGCGGTATTTATATAGATAGATTTGTCCCACAAATCCCACATATTAAAGAAAATGTTCAAAATCCTATTCATTTTATAGAATCAGATAATGATAAAACATGGATTAGAGGTGGTGAAGATTCAAGAAGTTTAATTCGTAATACAGATTATTTAAAGAAATGTGGTTATGAATACAATGGTAAAATGTGGTCTAGAACAAAATAAAGA
>JACCDX010339333.1_pt1 | contig 22014 bp, 19 predicted proteins | sample 7449681 | NCBI WGS metagenome assembly JACCDX01 (sample SAMN15323450, study PRJNA562643) | freshwater metagenome | isolation source: river surface water | place: USA:Blue River Watershed | collected 2017-08-18
CATGAGGTGGCTCAGACCCCACCATCCTTTCTTTTCTAGATTTGTTGAACCTTCATAGACAACATAAAAACCGGATAAGTCGGTTTCACTCGTTAAATTAATTATCATTTTCTTCTAAATATTTTTTATTTATTATACTCACATACTAGCATCAAGTTTAAAATTGTGTAATCTAACTATTATTTCTTCTCCAGTTTCTATAACATCAATATGTTTAAATTGATCAAAGATTTTAACATATTGTGAATAGAGATATTCAAATGTTATTTTTTTTCTTGTTTTGAAATTTTCTAAATCTTCTGCTAATTCTTTTGCCCAAATTATAATTCTATCTTGTTCAATAAGAACATATTTATCAAACTCTAAATTATTTATAAATTCTCTATATTCTGGTTCATCTGAAAGGAAGTGAAATGGTTCTTTCCATTTAATTTCATAGTTATCATCACCACTAAACCAATATCCCAATTCTTTATATCCTTGAACATCCCACTCATATACTTCATCTTCTAAACTTTTACCTTGTGGTAAATGTTGTTCGATATATAATTGACCATATTTTGTGTGGTGGTATCCATAAGCGAATCTAATCATAAATTCTTCATTATCTAATTGGTTTCTACCAAAAGACCATTCATCACCACCTAATAGTGGTCTATAATTTGAAGGATTAAAAACTAGTTCTGATATTTTATATAAGTAAAAATCTACATTACCATTTTTTTCGTCTAATGGTTCTCTATATTTATATTCTAAGAAGTTTCTATTTTCAACAAAGTCTCTAAAGTTTTGACGACATATTTCATTAGCCTTTTGACTAAAAAGTTCTTTTATGGTATCTATTGTATATCCGTGTTTATCTACGACATTTTGTAGTTTTTTGAAGTCTTCTTCTAAATCAACATCTTCCCATTTACACATACTGGAAAAGTTTGTGCCAGCAATACCTAAATCTGGTCTATAATCGGATAATTCATTTAGTTTATCTCTAAATTCTTCTCTTAATCTAAGTAATTCGGTTCTTGATTTCTGGTTAGGAGATTCTACATTCTCTTTTATAAATTGTGAGTATTTTTTAATATTCCTTTTCATAAGGTATATATTAAATTAAAAAGCTCTTGTTTTTAGGTGATTAATAAAGTCGTAACTAACATCAGTAGTAAGGGGAATCATATCATCATTAATATCAATTTCTATGAATTCATCTAAATTCCTCATTTTTTGAAAGTAATGTTCAGCGGCATCTTTGGCAAATTTACTAACAACAACTTTTGTATTTATCAAATAGTAATCAAATAAGTCTCTTAGTATAGAAGCTGTTCTTAAACCAACTGGATCATTATCAGCTACTATGGTTATTTTACTAGGTTTTTTGTTTAGTATTTGATATAATTGAATTCCACTCCACATAGCGCTTGAGCAAGATACTGCGCTTTTACCCATATTATTAATTGCAAACATATCAAAAATACCCTCAGTTATCCAAACTTCACCACCTTCTGAAATTGTATCTAATCCCCAAACCGGAACATCTGGACAGGCTAATGAATATTTAAGAGTTTTGCTATCATTATTTTCTATTGATATTTTTCTAATTGCACAATTAACTAATTCACCATTTTCAAAAAGTGGAATTACAATACCACCAATATTCACACCATCATCTAAAAATTTTCTCAATACTGGGTGAACAGTTGCTCCTAAAATTTTCAAATGTTCTTTATTCTCAATGGATGATAATCCAAATAATTTATTTTTAAGAATTGTTTGTTCTCCAATCCCTCTACTAATTAGGTATTCATATTCTAATTCACTAAATGATCCAATTAGATTTGAAATTATTGGTGTTAAATCTTTAAGTTGTTGTTTAGTAACATAAACATCACCAGATTTTAAATCCAATTCTTTAGAATTAACTTCAATAAACTTACCTGAGTTATACATACTCTTTATTTTTGAAAGGTTTTCTTCCAATTCGATCAATTTATATGAATTGATATCGGTTGGTAAGAAATTTTTAACCACACCATTAACTGAGCGATTGTTAAACAAAATAAAACTCAAATCTTCTTTAGAATACATAGACACTTTTTTATGTTAATTTTTATATATTTTTTTTGAAATGTTTAGTAAAATCTATATATTTGTATTATAAAATGGAAAATATGATAAAAATTGGTTTATCGGGTAATAGATACTCTGGAAAAGATGTTTGTTGTAGAATATTTGAACAAATTGGTGTTCCGGTATTTAATGCGGATGTGGTTTTGAAATTTATTCTTAATTATAATTATGAGATTAATTATAAGATAAGGAGTACTTTTGGTGATGTTTTTTCACTAAAAGGTGATTTACTTGACTTAAATAAGTTTACTGAAAAGAGAAAATTTGATGATTTAATTGATGTCATTGAGTATGAGTTGTTGAATGCATATGATTTATTTAATAAGAATAATAAGCAAAAAGTTTATACAATTTTTCACTCATCTATTTTATTTGAAAGAGAGTGGAGTAAGATAATGGATTATAATATAAATGTCTTTTCTTCTAAAGATGAAAGAATACAGCGTTGTAAAAAATCAACAAAACTAGAAGAATATAAAGTAAAGCAACTTATGTTCTCTGAAATGGATGAATTGGTAAAAAACTCTTTGTCAGATTTTATTATAAATAATTATCCAGCCGCTTCAATTGCACATGGTGATATAACGGATCAAATAAGTAGAATTGATCAAAAAATAGTTGATAAATATTTGTTAAGAGAACAAACAACATATGGTGAAAATTTTAATCCTAATTTAGTATAATTATGGCAAACGCTTACGTACACTCAAGATCTTCTGCTAGAAAATTCGGTGGAGAACCAGAAGATTACTTATCAATTCACATTAAAATGGATTGTTCAAAAGCTTATATTTCAGACAATCGACATCGATGTTTGACTCATAACTCATTTTGGATTCATGAAGTAATGATTCCAATTTTTGGATACACAATTACAAACTCGATTGGTAAAGTAGTTTCGGTAAAAGATATTTGTGAGCAACACGTTCTTGAGGATTTTGGAATGAGATTTATACCAACTGCTCAAGATTATATTGAGAATATGGAATTCCAAGATTGGATGCAAAATGGAATAAAAGGATGTCCTTCATCATTTAAAAAATTAAATGAAAAGGGTAATATTAAAGTTAATATGGATTAATATGTATGTAATAGCTAAAAGTGATTCTAAACGATTGATAAAAGGTTCAACTTATGAAGTTGATAAACTTTTCAATAGTGGTACTAACCTAAGTCGTTGGATGGAAGGTAGAATAATGTTGAAAGAAGTAAAAGGTTGGTTTAAAGTAAATCAATTCACGGATGTTAATGGTAATAATATACCAAAAACAGACATTAATAATGTATTAACTAATTTCAATGAGAGTATTAAATTTGAAGATTTAAAAGTTGGAGATATACTAATATGTAAAACAGATCATTATAAGACTCTTATTGATGGTGGTTATTATAAAATTGAAAGTTTAGATTCAATTCATAAAAACGTAAAAAGTTGGAATGGAAATTCTTATACAAATATAGAAAGAAGTATTAAATTTGTTGGTGTTAAAAGAAAAATGAAATTCAATTCTTGGTATTTCAGAAAAATGACTACACAGGAGTTAAGAGAGGCAAACTTAAATGAATTATTACATAATGAAAAACTAAATGTTATTGATAAACCAATTTCTAGGAAATTAGATTACTCAGAAAATTCCAATTTGGATTTAATGAAATCACTGGCTTTATCTATACTTGATCCAAATAGACATAAATTATCAATTGTTGATTGGGCTTGTGAAAAACATAGTAGAAAATTGGGTATTCAGAGAAAGGATTATGAGAAGTTATTGGATTTATCTCTTAAAGATTTACTCGAATTAATAGAAACTAACAAATAAACAGAAATATATGGAAATAACAGAAAAACTAGAAAACCTCAAAAGACTTAAAAAAGAATTAAGGTCTAAAAGAAAAGAACTTAGCGATGCATCATCAGATCTTTTTGATTCTTGGTGTAAAGATTTTTTTACTAAAAACTCAGATGTTGTCCACTCGTTTGCTTGGAACCAATACACTCCGTATTTCAACGATGGAGACACATGTGTGTTCTCAGCAAATACAGATTATATTAAAGTAAATGGTGAGTATTGTGATGAATTGGATAATATTCAAAAAATAAAAGTAACAAATTGGGGTACTTGGAACCGAGTAACAAAAACTTATGACAATAGAGTTCAAATGGAAAATCCAAACTACAATGAAAGATTGGATAATCTCGTTACTGAAATTAAAGATTTTTTACAATTATTTGATGATGATTTTTATCTACAAAAGTATGGAGATCACACAGAGATAACAGTAACCAAAAATGGTATTGATGTTGATGAATTTGATCATGATTAAATTAAAAACCTCTGATTTATCAGAGGTTTTTTTATGTGATTTTTAAAAAGTAAATTTATTTCTTAATATATACATTAAGAAATTTTTTATTTTATGAAACATATCAAATTATTTGAAGCATTTAGTAGACCTTATATAGACAGAAGAGCTATGGCGTCTAGAAAACCAGTTGAGATTGGTTATATAAAACAACCAGTTGAAATAAGAATAAATATTGAAAAACCACCTCACGCATCAGATCAACAATGGAGACATGGTTTAGATAATAAAATAACAGATGATGAAATCATTGAAACAGTTGAACTTGCTGTTGAGCAAATAACTATTGATTTAATGCATGATGAATTTGATGTTTATACTAAATCTGGTGAATTAAATAGATTTGTTATTAGAAACACCGAAAGTAATCTAAATGTTGTTTGTGTTTTGGAACCAGGTGAGTGGGAATTCACATTAACAGTTATCACAGTTATGAAGAAAGATGATTTTAGAACTGGTTCAGGTCAATATATAGTTGAAGTTAATCCAAACTAAATTATACAAAAAAACCTCTGAAATTATCAGAGGTTTTTTTATTTGTGGTTGATTTTATTCAACTGTTAAAAAGATTTTACGATTAGATCTATCTACTGATAAAACTTTAACCTTAACTTCTTGTTCTGGTGTGAATTTTTTACCAATTTTGTCTAATTCAGAGATGTGAATTAATCCAACAGTCTCATCATCCAAATTAACAAGAGTTCCAAATTGTTTAGTATCTCTAATAACTCCGTTTAATGTTTGACCATTTTTAATAGTGTCCCAAAGAGTTTCTCTTAAAATTTGAGTTAAGATTATTTTATCTTTTCTAGAATCACCTTTTTGATCTTTAACTATCTCCTTAACGTAAAAATCAATTTGAAATCCTGGTTTAATATCACCAAGTTTATCTTGCCAGTCTGGGTGAACATTTGCTTTATGTATCATACCAGTTAAACACTCATTAAACTCAACAAATACACCAAAAGGAGCTGTTCCTGTTACATGTCCTGTGTAAACATCTTGTTGATTTAATTCTCCAATAGCGTTAGGAATAAGAGTTTGTAAGAATTTTCTTCTACTAACAATATAAGTTCCTTCTTGTTCAGCATAAGATTCAATTGATACATCAAAATTATCACCAACTATTGAATTTGGATCAAATAACTTATTAATACCGGCTAATGTGTTTGGCATGAATCCTGGTAAAATAACCCCACCATGGTGAATATCAACGTCGTATCCAGCTGGATTAGTTGATTTAATGGTGACATTTACAAATTCTCCTTCCTCAAGAGCTTTTAAGTTTTGGTGAGCTCTTGTTTCGTAAATTGTTGCTATAGATCCTTTGATCATGTAATTGTTATTATCCACTTTTAATATAAAAACATCAATTACATCTCCGATCTCTGCGTTTTTTAAGTATTTTTCTTCGTTACCACGAATATCAATTCTTATGAAATCTTTATATCCAGAAATTTCAAACAAGAATTGGTCATTAGTTCTACCAACATATGCGGCTTGTACAATTGTACCTCCTTGAGGTATATTAATCTCCACCGAGTCATAAAGATCTGATAAAGTTTTATTGATTTTTCTGTTCTTATTTTTTGGTGAAAACGTGTTGTCTTCGAAGAGATAAGCTAACTCTTCATTTCCGATTTGGTTTATCATATTATTAAAATTTAAAGGTTACTAATTAATATTTATATTTTTCAAGTTTATTAAAGTTTATTAATTCTTTTAATATTATTAAAAAACATATAATCTCTTAAAATGGCAGCTTCTTCATATTTCTCTTCTTTAAGAAGATTATTTAATTTATCCGAAAGTTCTTTAGATATTTCTTCATCACTTTTAGTAAAGCCTAATTTTTTAGTATCATTTGCTAAGTTATTAAAAAAATCATTCATTTGATTTATATCCGAGAAATATTTATTCTCATCTATCTCTGAAAGATTTTTAATTTTGTCACTTTCTGCAACTTTTTTTAAAAATGAATCATTTAGAGCTTTGTTATCTAACAAATATTTAGCTAAATGAAAAGGTCTATTTTTAAATACTTTCAAAAGTAAATATAAATTTCTATATAAATCTTCATTTCCCATATTAAAGAATATGTTTTTTTTATAAAATTTAAATTAAAAGTTTATAATTTTTCAAATAAAATATTAAAGTAATATTTAAAGTTATAAGCAGATGATGGTTTCTCTTGAGTCAATAAAATTTTAACTTCTGATTGATTCCATTTTAAATCCGTTTCATATCTAATTATTTTATTTTGATAATTTTGTATAGTTTCATCATATTGATTATCCCATTTATATAAGGAATCATTTAAAAGATTCTCATACTGAATATAAATATCAATTCCATTAAATTTATATCTATTTAGGACATTATATCTTATATAATAGATCAAAGAAGCATTAATGTTATTATTAAATGTCATATTATTTCTAATTCCTTCAAAAGTTCTATTAGTTTTCATTTGAGCGAAGATATACTCACCAAGTATTGAACTTAGATTTATATCTAAAATCCACTTAGTTAAGTTTTCTTTTTGATAATCTGATTGCTTATCATCTAATAACAACTTGTGGTTTTTATTTTTAGATAAAATAGATGAGTATGATTTTGATTCTAATATTTTTTCAGTATTAATATCCAATTGTTCGTTTTTATCATTTTGATAATAAATGAGATCTATTTTATCTAAAAAAATAGAATCTTCTATTTCTAACATTTTTGATCCAAAAAAGTTACTTTCTTCAATCATATTATATGATCCATAAACATTATTATAATAATAGTCTGATGTTATATAATTCTTTCTCATTTTGACTTACCTAAATTTGTTATATCTAAATTACTCTCATCGATAACGGTTAATGTATTTGATGTTTCTATTGAGTATTCATAGTCCCAAGTCGACTTAAAAATAAAAAAGTCAGAAAATGAATATCCATATTCGTCTAACATTGGATATATTGATTTATCATTATTTGAATCTCTAAGTCTTAATAGATTCTTAAATCTATTAACTTTTCTAAACTTTCTCTCCTTCATTATACCAAAATAAGTTAAATCCAAATCGAATTGGTAATTACCATATAGTGGTTGATAATATGAATACTCTTTAACTTGTTTTTTTGATTGTGAAAAAAATACTGGCATGTTTTATATATTATTTTAGTTTATCTATTTTATACAGAATTTGGAATTAATTTATACTGAAAAGTAGATTTATCTATTTCAACCTTTGAATCACCATAATTTATTGTATATTCACCTCCTTCGGATAAAGCTCCGTAAGAATCTTTTACTAAAATTGTTAAACTAACATAAGAACATCCACTTAAATCATTTTTTGAAATGATATGAGTTAAATCTGATGAGAATACCTGTGAACTAGGATTGTCATCAGTAGTTGAATATGTAAATGAAAACTCATATGGTGGATGACCAGAATTTGCGTTTAAAGTAAACAATAAGTTTGTAGAATTATCTTCTATATTAAATGATAATTTTGGTCTAAGTGCATAAATATCAAATCCTAAATCACCATAACTCATATTCCATTTTATAGATAAAACACTATAATTTTTATCCATAGTATTCCATATATTGGAATTTCCAATTTCATATATTTGAAATATAAAATTAATATCACTATAATAATCAGTTATTATTTTAATTATTTGTTGATAAATATCATCTTGTGTTGATGAGTTTATAGTATAATTTACTTTATCAACAATACCATTTCTAGTGAATATAGCTTCATATGTGTCTGTTATACTAGTGTTAAAAATTAATTGTATTTCACCATATTTTGATGAGTTATCTTTTTTAAATAATTCTATATCATAAAACAATGGTGTGTATTCACCACTATATCTATATAAATGGTAATCGTAATCTAATTTATTTTTATTTTTAGATATAGTATTAGAGATAGACATATTATTGTAATAATTTAATTCATTTATATTCGAAATAAAATTATCTATTAGAGTTTTTTGAGTCTTAATATCATCCTTTTTAATAGGTGTTTTTATTAATGTATTTAATTTTATTTTAAGTTTATCAGGTTGGTTTATACTTAAAATAGCTGGTAGTTTATCAATATTATTAATATCATATGTGTCTATTGTATTATCACTATTTATAAAATAATATTTTAGATAATTAGCATAGTCAAACTTAGAAGATATGTCATTGATTGATTTTGAGAAATTAAAAGCTGTTAATTTCTTATATAAATCATAATAGATGTGATCTCTATCCGAATTTCTTAAATTAGGAAGAGTGTTATCATTGAAATAAATATTTATTAAAATATTTTTCCATTTATCATTTATGATAACTCTTATTCCATTGTCCAAATATTTATTATTTGGATTATTTTTTATTTTATAAATTTTATTATTGGTAAATAAATAAGGATTGTTGGAATCATATATTGTGACACTATTTGGTTTTATATTATATTTTATTTTCCAATGTAATGATTTATCAGGAGACTCTTGATTTTTTTTAATAAAAGTATTTGTCGGATTTGAAGCAGTTCCTATATAAACAACATCATCATATATAGTTATATCATTATAATTATAATCTTTGTTTGATCTCCATAATTCTAATTTAATCCATTTTCTACCGGAAATACTCTGATTGGAATATTCAACCCAATACTTCGAATTTGATGGATGATAATAGTTATTTGCTGTTGTTGAAACATATATTTTATCTTTATAAATAATAAATGTCCCATTGTCATAACCAATTGATAATCCAGTATCTATGTCAATTAAACTAGAACCCAATAAATTAACACCATTATCATCAACATTTCTATATTGTAAACTTATATAAGGATTCCAAAAATCTATATTACCATTAGGATTATATCTATACCAGTTATTTTCTTTAAAAATAATAGTTTTATCATCATATCCGGAACTAATAGATGTGCTTTTATATGGGTTCCAAAATGGTGATATTTCATTAGTATCACCATGATATAATGTCCATGGTGAATCAGTTTTATCATCATTTCTTAGATTTGATGTTTTGAATATAGAATATGGACTTGATTTTATTTTATATTTAGTTTTGACAACACCATAAAAATCTTGCCAATCATAGACATACTCAGGTATATTTGTTGTATGATTTTTAACACATTTATATAAAATACCATCATATTCAACAATGTCACCTATTTTATAATATTTGTCTAATTCCCATTTTGTAATTATAATCCACTCCATGCCATTATCTTCGGTAGTTAATAATATACTAAATTTATAATTTTCATACTTATTTGAATTTTTAATGTTTATTAACTCTATTTTATTAGTATTTGTTATTTTATGAATACTTGTTATTTCGGATATTTTAAATTCTATTCCTCTAAATAAAGTTTTATTTGGGATATTCTGATTACCACTTAAAAAAGTTGAATACTTTTTTGTATTTTTTACAATTTTATTATTTAAAAAATTAGATTTTTTAGTAAAAAACCAATCAAAATAATCTATGTTGTATGTGTTAATTGAATTTGTTCCTGTTATATAGGTATCAATTCCAAAATACTTATGAAAATCAAAATCAAAATCTTTATCGATTTCGCCAGATTCTATATTTTCAACATGTAATGTGTGGTGTAAATATGAAGCTGTTGATGAGTTTATAGTATAAAAATAATCTAGATTTCTATCCTTTCTACTAACTTTCTCTTCATAAATATTTGTTGTTCTATTCCATTGCTCAAATATTAAAGAATTATTTAATAAATAAGGATAATCATTATTACTTAATGATCCATTATATACCCATCTACAATAAATTGGATTTTTTCTCCAAATATCAGATAACTCACCATTACTTATTTTAAAAGTTTCATGGTTAGCTGTATATTCAGAAGAAACCGGTATATTTATATTTTTATTTCTATCAATATATTTATAGTTTATAAATTTTTTAGGAAATGTATTATCTTCTAAATCCAAAACATACATTTTGGTTTCATCAGTTTCTGTTAATGTGTCTATTTTCTCATACTCATATTTAGAATATTCAGTATCAACTATTCTATCATCAAAATCTTTAATATCTGTAAAATTCAATCTCCAGATGTTAAATTTTTTCGGAATTTCATTTGGTGGAGGTTCTATATTTACTTGACCGGTGTATATAGAATTTGATTTATTAATATAATATTTATATGTAGTATCATAAAATTCAAATTCATAATCTGAATTAATTTCTAAAAATCCTTCAGAATTCAAAAATATATTATGAAATCTCTCATTTATTTCTATTATGTGAACATCTCCAAAATTAAAATTTGGTATGATAAATTTAGTTCCATCTTGATAATACAATTTCTTATTTTTGATTATACCAGAATTTTTATTTATAAAATTCTCTTTATCTTTTAAAGATATAGGTGAAATAATCTTAAAGGCATTTATTGTTTTATTTGTTTTAATATCAGTCCAAACACCACTAGATACTTCAGTTTTAGTTATGGTTTCAATATTCTTTGTAAATTTTTCTAATTTATAATAGTTATTAATATATTCAATATAATAGTATTTATCATCTTTCCAATCTTCTACCAATGGATTATCATTACCATTTAATATCAATTCATTATTATCACCTATTTTAACACCATTTTTTAAATAAGCTGGTTTATAAGGTGATATTGTGCTTAAAAGATCTAAACTATTTAAATAGAAACCATAGTATCTATTTAATGACCATTTTTTTAATTCAAATTCATTTGCTGGTGTATCATCAAATAAAAAAGAAAAATTTATAATATTTGGAAATACAATAGAATTATTTTTAAAATTATCAAATATAAACTTTTCAAAGTTAAATATTTCCTGTTGTTCTTCTAAAAAATTATCTAAATAAAAAGATTTTGATATATAACCACCACTATAATAATTAATACCATTCCATTTAGAAAATGTGTATCTATTAAAATTTATATTTAATGGTGATGTTGGAAAAAATTCATTATTTATAAAATTCAAATCTATCCATTGACCTAAAGATGTCTTTTTAGACATATCAAAAAGTTTTATAGTTTTAAACTTACTTATTATCTCGGTTTTAAAATTATCCTTATTTAATTTTAATAAACCAGGCCCATCTATTCTAAAAATTATAAAGTTACTTGGTAGTTTTGACTTATTAATATAAAGAGGTGCGAAATATTCAAATTCCTCTTTGTAAAATTTATTTGATACTATATTTTTAGCACCATATTGATATAACTCATCATATTGATATTGAAAATCAGTAGTCATTAAAGTATTATCTTCTTCATATTTTACTTTAAATGATAACTCTGTATTTAAACCACTCCAAAAACTTGAAAGTAAATCATCATAAAATTTATCTTTTGAAAAAGAAAACTTTTTATATTTAGCCAAAGATAACTCGGATATAGAATCGATACTATCCAAATGTAAGTTATAACTACTATCTACTATAACTTTAATATTAGTTGTTAATCCAACATTAGTCCTTAATAATCCAAAGCTATTCATATAATTTAATTAAATTTTATATCATCTATATAGTCAAAATCTTGACTGGCTAATCTTTGTATATAAGGAGAAGCTATAGTATTATATGATATGTTTCTATAAATACTTATATTAAATTCAACAACAAACTCAAATGGTTGTCTATCAAATTCTGTTTCCAAAAAGAATTTTATTTTTTTAATGTGTACATTATTTTTAGCATAGTTATTTAAATCTACTGTATTATCATCACCTGTATTATCTAAAGCATTTACTTTAAAATAAATTCTAATAGGAATAGATATGCTATTGGTATCACCATATTTAACATATTTAATTAAATCGGTATTTGTTTCCACCAAATCTTCTAATTTTTTACAAACCGGATGAACTGTTGTTAATAATTTTGTACTAGAGTCAGAACCTGAATTACTATCAATCCATTTTGAATATTCAGTTAAATATATATTATTAGAATTGAAATTCAGTGTTGTATTTTCGTTATAACCAACATTAAAACTAGAACTCTTCAAAATATCGGTTATAGAGTTATTTTGATTTGTTGAAAATTTATTAGAGATATTTTCAGATAATTTAGTAACATTACCAGATGTAACATTATCATAGTTAACACTCCAAACATATTGATTATCGAATTGTGTAAATGTCTTACCACTTGATGATCTACTAAGTAACTCATCATTTTCACTAACCCAAAAAACTTGTGGATTTTCTGAATTATAAACATTGGTGTAATTTAAATACTTTCTATTTGATAGTAATCCGAGTGTTGATTCTGAAATTTTGTTTTTTATTTTAACTTCAAAATCTTTTATAACATAGATATTATTTTGATATACTCTTGTTTGTGATGTACCATATGTATTCATATAATTTTCACAATTTATATTAAAAATATATTTATTACCATTTTGAACCTGTGTTTGATTTTGTTTATTAAAAATAAATACTTCCAATTCACCTTTAGCTCTACTCAATTTTTCTTCTAATATCTTAACTCTTTCTTCCATTTTTTTAAGATATTGAAGTAAGTCCATGTTTACATCATTGTTATCTTTAAATTCAGAATCAATTGATGATGTTTTGTGGTAAAATGTTTTATTGTTAAATGTTGAATATTCAGATAGGTGATCATCCAACCCAATACTTGTTAAATCACCTCTAACAGAAGTTATAACATCTTCTTTAAGAGCTTCTTCTTTTATTTTTTGATCATCCAATGTTGAATTTAATACTAAAGTATCGTCAAAGTCTATTGCTATAACATCGGACCATTGAGACTCAATAGGTGATTCCGGCCAACCTATTTCTGATATTGATTTTATTCTAAACTCAACTCTTTCTCCCTGTCTTATTGGTATATCCAATTGATTAATATTAGGTGTATCAGCACTAGATACATCTTCTACTTTCCAAGAATACTGACCCGTCGATGAATCAAAAACTCTTTTTCTGGAATCTGTTTTAAACTCATTCCAGTTGGAAAAAGCAGCTGTTGTATTATCTAAACTATAAGTAGTTACTGGTGTTTCTTTCCCATCCTTACTTAAATATCTATATTGGATTCTAAATTGAACAATTTCTTGAGGTTTTGTATTTCTAGATATAACAGGTTCTGGTATATTCCAGAAACCTCTTACACTAAATTTTGGTTCAATTTTAATTGCATTTTGAGTTATATCATTTATCTCCTTAGTAATTGATTTCAATTGATTACTTGTGGTGTCTCTCTGTGATGTTAATTTTTTAATATTTAACTCAATCTCTGCTTTATTCTGAGATGATTCTGATCTTAATCTATCATTAGCATCTTTAATAGATTTTTGTAATTGAACTAATTCAGATCTCAATGATTGTTGTTGATTATATTTTTGTCTTACAATATTTGAATTTGATGCATCGGTCAAATGTTTATTAATTTGAACAACTTTAAAACTATCAGTCAACAAAACTGGTGATTGTGGTATAGAACCTAAAGATGTTGGAGTTTTCTTAGAAACCAAATCTTTTAAAACTTCACCATAATCTTGAACATAATCAATATAGTATTGTTCCATTGTTATACCATTTATTTGATCAGTTGATGATAATCTCAAGTCGTTACTCCAAAAACCAGTTCCTAATGACCAATTTTTAGATATAATATTTGTGTTACCATTTATGGATTTTACAAAAATTACATTTCTTTCATTATACCCTATACTAATTTTCACTGATTTAGAATATGAAATAGGTGAATACATTTTTAACATACCAACGCCAACTGGTATTGGATCGTTACCCTCAACTCTTTCTAATCTAACTTTTGGTTCTGTATTTATCGAAGCCGATGAAATTTCAACTATCTTATATTTGGTATTGGCACCAGACATATTTATCAATAATTCATCACTTATTTTTAATTGATTTATTTGATTTGTAACTCTATTTAAGTATTCAAGTGTATTTAAAACATACCATATTTTTCTATTAAGCCTATCTTCACTAATTCTCATCACATCGAATATACCATCGTATATTAACTCATTTGGATCTAAATTAAATTGTTGCTCATCTATTTTTGGATTACTACCAGATTTAACACCAGGTGTTGTTCTATGCCAATTTTCAAATTCATCAACATTAATACTCGAATTTCCTCTAAATTGTGTATTAAAGCTATTAAGAGCTGATTGACCAGATGTTGTTAGTGTTCCAGAAGTATCAGAATCAAATTCTACTATATATCTTCTGACTAATACATTTTTAACATCATTATCTATTTGTGAATCTAAATTAAACTCAACATTCAACATAGGATTAAGCATAGAATCAAAGAACCAGTTTTTGGTAACTTTAAAACTATTAACAGTTCCTAAACTCTGTATAGGTCGAGGTTCTTTATTTAAATCTACAGTAACAACTCTTTTGAACGAAGTTGGTGATGTTTGTATAGTAGTTCCATTTGAATCTAAGTTATAAATAGAATTGATATTATTATTCAATCTATCGATTTCTGATTTTAATGAATTCACACTAGGTACACTAAATGATTTTAATACACCATTTTCATTGAAAATTTGTAAGTTTACCGTGGCTTCATTTGTTGTTGATATAGAATTTATCTTTGATAAGATATCAATTATATTTTTATTAAATGATATTATTTGATCGGCTACCTTAGGAAGAGAACTTTGTATTGGCATCTTCTAAATTTATTTTTTAGTATATATTAAAAAAATCCTTTCTTTCATGTAAAATTTTTCATATATTTGAATAGTAAATATATAGATTCGTATAAAAATAAACTTAAACACTTGAAAGTAGTAGAAACAATAAATTATAAATTAAATTAATTAGGAATAAAGTTTCATAAAAATTTATTATATTTGTATTATGATAGAACAATTAAAAAATAAAATTAAAGAAGCAAATGAGGCTTATAGATTGGGAAAGCCTATAATGTCGGATAGTGAATATGACATATTAATTGAAGAGTTATCCGAAATGTCACCAGATGATGAATTACTAACAACAGTTGGTCATGAAATAACGGATGAAACAAGAAAAACTCGTCTCCCAATCCCAATGGCTTCAATGAATAAAATTAAGTCTCTAGAAGAAATTCAAGATTGGCAACGTCTTAAACTAATTCCAAACTCTGTTGAAATTATTTGCACTCCTAAGTATGATGGTCTTTCTCTTTGTGTAGATGAAATTACTTGTGATGCAATTACAAGAGGAGATGGAACATATGGTCAAAAATCAACAGAACATTACAGATTAATTGGAAATCATTTATATGAAAATGATGAAAAAAAATATACACCACCATTTACACATACTTATGGTGAAGTTATTATGCCAAAATCAGTATTTTTAGAAAAATACTCAAATGAATTTGCTAATCCAAGAAATTTAGTCGCTGGTTTAATAAACTCAAAAACTGTTTCTGAATCACTTAAAGATTGTAATTATATTAAATATGGTGCAATTCCAGTTTTAAAAAATCAATTTGTGACTAAGGGAGAAATATTAGATAGTCTTAATGAGGCACAATCTGTTAAAGTCCCTTACCTTGTTTGTGGTATTTTAGATTTAACAGAAGAATTATTAATATCTCTATTCAAAGAATGGTCTCAAGAATATGAAATCGATGGTATTATATTAGAAGTTAATAACTTAGCTACACAAAATAGTCTAGGGAGAGAAACATCAACTGGTAACCCAGTATTTGCTAGAGCATTCAAACATCCAAGTTTTGAACAATCATCTGAAACTGAAGTAATTGGGATCACTTGGAATATTTCTAAACAAGGTTTATTAAAACCAGTATTACATATAAATCCGGTTAAATTAGACGGAGTTACCGTATCTAATGTCACTGGAAACAATGCTCGTTTTGTAAAAGATATGGGATTGGGAGTTGGCGCTAAAGTTATTGTGAAACGAAGTGGAATGGTTATTCCGATTATTGTTGATGTTTTAGAAAAAGTAGAATTTGTTTTACCAAATATCGAAGGTGTTGAAATTGATTGGAATGAAGCTGGAATTGAGTTAATAACCTTAACTGAAACTGAAGATCAAAAATTAAAAAAGAATATCGCCTTCTTTGAGATATTAGAAGCTGATAGTGTCGGTGAGGGAGTTATCACTCAATTATGGGAAGCTGGTTATAAAACTATTGAACAAATATTAAACTTAACCACATCTGATTTGGAAAAAATTGACAGATTTGGTAAACGTAAAGCAAAAATTGTTTTTGACTCAATTCAAAAATCAATTAAAGGAGTTCAATTATCTAAATTACAACATGCTAGCGGAATCTTCTCGGGGTTAGGATCAAAAAAATTAGCACTATTGGAACATTTTGCAGAAAAACCTACAGTTGAAAAGGTTATGGAAATTGAGGGATTTGCTGAAATTTCTGCTAAAACATATGTTGATAATTACGATATTTTTCGTACCTTTATAGAAAGATTACCTATTAAAATTGCTGAGAAAGTTGAAGTTGTTTCTGTTAGTAATGATTTAGTTGGAAAACAATTTGTTTTTACAGGAGTGAGAAGAAAGGATTTAGAAGAGGTTATAGTTAGTAAAGGTGGTGTAATTGGAGGTTCGGTATCAAAAAATACAACTCACTTAGTAATGAAAGAAAAAGGATCTGGATCAAGTAAGGAAACAAAAGCAATCTCACTTGGAGTTGAGATCTTAACAGTTGAAGAATTAGAAGATTTATTAAAATAAAAAAATGATTCTAACATTAGAAAATAGTCAGGTATTAAAAATTATGCCTATAATTAGAAAGGATGGTAGTCATTGTTTTTTCATACCAGTTTCTTGTATCTTTGTGGATAATAAAGTGATTTATGATGAGGGTGTTTATTTAAATAAATTATATAGTAATTATAGAGATTCTAATTTAAGAATTAATTACACTAAAAAGTATTTACTCTCAGTTTGGCATGAAAATCAACTTAAAATGATTACAGTTGGTAAATCTATACATGATATAATCATTGAAGAATTATCTAAAGGTTCTTATGACTTTAGAAATAATAAACATTTGGAAATTGTTTCTAAAGAAGTTAAAACAATGATAGGACCTTTACCAGATTATAAATCATCACATTTTATTGACTTAGACTGGAATAAACCAGTTGAGAGTAGAGAAGAATGGATTGAATTTATTAAGAATAATCAATTTGAGTTTGATGAATTTTTAAAAGTTAAAGGAGTTATGTATAACTTAAATTTTTTAAACTCAAATTTTAATAACTTCTTTTCAGATTTAATATCGGATATGAGAAATAAAAAAATAGAAGAATTAGGAATATGAGTGTAAATCCACCAAATATCAACACTATAAACTTTGATAAGATTAATTTATCAAGTAAACAAAATAATAATGAGATAAAACGTGATAATTTCAAAGAAGAAATATTAATAAATAATATTGATGAATTAGTTGATTTGTTGGTAGATAAAAATTATGATATTGAATCTAAAATAAAGTCAATTGGTTATGATATTAATGATCTAATCGACGTTGATGATTTGGATATCATAGAGCTTATTATGCAAATTGAGAAAGATTTAGATGTATCTATATCGGATAATATAATTGATGAATTTAATGGATTTTTAAAAAAGGTATATTCAATAGTTGTTTCACGACGTAGAGATAAAAAGTTAGATGATTTAGGAATTAATTAAAATAAAATGTGTATGAGATTTAAATATTAGCGAAAAATATTAAACTTTTTATAAAAAAAAGAGTATAATATTACTTAGCCTTCCCAAGGAAGGACTAAGATTTGAATAAATATAGGGCAATGACGGTGTCAATAAAAAAAAAATTAACGGCGATAATGGAAACAAAATTAAATTCTTTTTCAGATCACGAAAAGTTTTTCGTGGAAAAAACAGGTAAAGATTTCTCAACTCTTTACAAAAAATACTACCCAAAATTAATTTATTACACATCTAAGATGTGTAATGATCCACAAAAAACAGAAGACATAGCAACGGATTCATTTTTAACAGCATTTGAAAAAATCGATAAATATGAAAGTGAAAAGGCTCAGTTTTCAACTTGGCTTTTTACCATAGCTAAAAACTTAGCACTACAAGCAATCAAAAATGATAAAAAAAGTGTTTCATTAGACACTGAATATGACGATGAAGGAACAACTATGAAAGATTTTATTTCAGAAGAAGAATATAATGATTGTGAATTATATGAGTCTAATGATTTAAAAGCAACTTTATTGTTAAAACAAATTAATCTTCTAAAAGAACCATACAAAACTGTTATGGAAATGAGAGAAGTGAAAAAAATGTCATATAAAGATATTTCAGATCATTTAGGTAAAAATTTAAGTACGATAAAGTCTCAAATAAGAAATGCTAGAATATTACTTATAAATGAGACAAAAAATGATTTTGATAAAATTGATTATTTGTACGAAGGTCGTAAGTGGAAAAACTGTATAAATGACTAATAATTTAAAAAATGGAGATATTGTAATCTGCACTGGTTTTGACCGTCTTTTTAAAAAGGATGGTCAAAACCTTTTAGAGTCTCTTGGTATAGATAGAAATCAAAAATTAATAGTTTTAGATACATTTGATGATGGTGAAGAAAACGTTCTTATATTTGATAATCCATCCAAAGTATATGCTGATAAATTTTGCATAGATGAAAGTTTCTTCACAAAGTTAGAAGATATAAGAGATAATAAACTCATAAAAATTTTAAAATGAATATAGAAATTCTTTGTAGAAAAGCAATTGAAATAATTAAAAATAATTGGGGTATTCCGGAAAGGGGATTTATAGCCGGTGGATCAATTGCTAATATTATTTGGGAATTAGTTTCTGGAAAAAAAGCTATTGTAAATGATATAGATGTTTTTCTTTTTAGAAAGAAAATAAATAAGTTTGAAAATAATCGAGATAGTCTTTATAGATATAAAGAAGATGATATTAAAGCCTATGAAGATTATACGGGTATAAATTGGAGTACTTATACAAAGAACTTCTATTCAATTGTATCTTCTGAAAGAAATGGTATTTTTAACACTATTGAATATGATTCAAATATAGAAGATCCAAGATTTATAATTGATTCATTTGATATTAATTGCACAGCAGTTGGTTATTCTATTGATGATGATAAATTTTACTGGACTAAAGATTTTGAAAAATTCTTAAATACCGGAGAATTAAAAATAGTTAGTTTAACAACACCTTCACATACGGCTATTAGAATTATTAAAAAGTCGGATGAATTGGGTTGTGAAGTAGATGAATTCGAGTTCAAAATACTATCCTATGTTATAGATAATTATTACTATTCTGATATTTCAAAAAGAATGTTTAAAGAAAGATATTGTGATGTTTATGAGAAATATTCTGATAAATTAAATAATTACTTTGATATAGTTAGATGTATAGATGATGAAATGTATATAAAAAATAGATTTGGATCAGATGATAAATTATACAAATTAATTCCAGTTAAATATGTTAGAGAAGAAAAGGGATTTGATATTATGAACATGACCGACAGAGGATTTGAATATTGGGATGATGTAAATATATCACCAATTCAAACTTGTAAAAATTTCCTATTCTATATAAGAAATGTATATGGTAATGAATCTGTTAAAAAGATTTGGAATTCATATAGTTTTAATACTGAAGATTATATAGATTGTCAACCAACTGATAAAGATTTGGATTTATTGAAAAGATTAATTGAAAACACAAGATGTATAAACACACTCAATGGTTATACTCTTTCAGAACAATTAAATATTATTAAAACTTTATTTAAAGAATTCTCAGATGATCCAATCATAGCAATTTCTTTATTAGAAAAAGAAGGTTTTAAAATGCCAGATAATATAGATGAAAGTACAAAATTATTACTTGAACTTTCTGTTAGAAAAGAGATAGTTAATGATACTAGTGGTAAAGTCGGAAGGGTTTTAGAAGAAAAAGAGTCTATTTAAGACTCTTTTTTTATATTTTATTAATGAGATTTTTTATCTCCTCAACACTAGTTGATAATTTACTTCTGAATTTATCAGCACCTTCTTTTGTTCTTGTACCACTGCTTTTAAAATCAAAAACATCTTTTTTACCCCTTATATAATCATAAAAGTCCCATCTACTATTTGTTATAACATCATTTATAGTTTTAATCTTTTGTAAGATTAACTCCGCATCCATTAAGTTTTCTATTTTACCAAATGATTTTAATTTTTCATAAATTAATTCACTCACTGATAATACAGATCTAAGAGTTTGTTTATCAAAAGCACTTATTCGAGGATTGTTTAAGAATGATTTAATTTCATTATTTATTCTTTGGTTTTCTTTAATAGATCTTTCAAATAGAGTAATTAATGTAGTCTTAATGCCAGTTGTTTTATCAAGTTTAGTAGTTGAATCACCCTTAACATATTTAATATATAAAAACTCTAAAGTATCATATTCAGACATACCTCTTTCATTTTGTAAATTGCTATACTCTCTATTTATATCTTTACTATATCTTTCACCCTCACTAGAATTCATAAATTCAACTAATTCAGTTCTATACCATTCTTTCATCATTGCATTCTGACGAGCACCGCTTGATGTATATCCGTATTCTTCATTAACTTTTAACATTTTAAAGAAACCTTCAATGACTTTAACAACATCACCAGTTTCACCTTTTAATATTTTAAATATTACGTTTTTACCACCTAATATTCTAAAAATATAATTATCTAAACTTTGTAAATCACTAACATCACCTTTTATGTCTTTAGTAGCTAAAGCTTTAATATACTTATCCAAGTTTTGTTTTTTAATAGCATCATTACTTAATCCTAATCTACCCCCAACTAAACCTTTTCTCAATTCACTTCTTCCCTTAATAATTTCAGTTCTTTTTGTATATTCTGATTTTTTTAATTTACCAGTATCAAAAACAATTGCAAATTGAGAATCTCCTAATGAATTTTGACTAGATGTCCTATTTGTAGATTTTAATTCAGAGTCTGTTAATTTATTATATAAATAGTAATTTAACTCTCCATCTTCATTGGGTTTAGCCATTTGTATTGTGTGAAAATCATAACCTCCTAAATCCCCACCATGTCGACCATATTTTCTCCAATTTCTGTCATCCGGTGTCCCACCATCTTTACGAGAATTATCATGAATAACATAGGTATCTCGGCGTTCATGAAAAATTGTTGCTAAATAAGGTTCGTCAGTGGTCCACCATTTTATAATAACTTTACTCAAATGTGGTATCTGTGATAAATCACCGGAACGTCTTGAATTATCATTCTTCCCTAAATAAACATCACCATATCCAACATAACCATCTTTATCATATGACTTAGATGCCTTACCATCAGTTATGGTTGTATTAACTATATCCTTTTTGGCATTAATCCAAAATTTAATTAATTCGTAACCTTCAGGAGCA
>JACCDX011579888.1_pt1 | contig 22014 bp, 18 predicted proteins | sample 7449681 | NCBI WGS metagenome assembly JACCDX01 (sample SAMN15323450, study PRJNA562643) | freshwater metagenome | isolation source: river surface water | place: USA:Blue River Watershed | collected 2017-08-18
CTTGCTTAATCTTTGAGCGCAATGAATCGCCTTCGCTCAAAGGAATGTTGGCTTCAATCACGTCATCCCCAAGAATGCTCGCGAGTGTCTCGCCTTTCTTGACTGGAATACCTTTGAGTTCATTGCGATAACGCTTGTTATCTTCACCACCCTCACCTGTATTTGACTTACCGCCAATGCGGTTCATCGCAATCGCAAGTGTGGCGTGAGCTTCAGTCGAAATCGAACCCAATGACATTGCACCTGTTGCAAAACGCTTGACGATCTCCTTGGCGGGTTCCACTTCATCCAAAGGAATCGCTTTACTTGGATCAATCTTGAACTCAAATAAACCACGCAAGGTCATGTGACGCTTGGTTTGGTCATTGATGATGTTGGCGTACTCTTTATACGTTTGATATCCGCCTTTTTCAGGACCTTGCCGTGTGGAGTGTTGCAACTTGGCAATTGAATCTGGTGTCCACATGTGGTCTTCACCACGAATACGGAAGGCATACTCACCACCCGCATCTAACATATTGGCCAATGTTGGGTCATTACCAAAAGCCAAGCTGTGCATTTTCAGAGCTTCTTCAGCGACTTCAAAAATACCAATACCGCCAACGTTTGAAGCAGTGCCTTTGAAGTACTTGTCGACCAACTCTTTATTCAAACCAATCGCTTCAAAAATCTGCGCGCCGGTATAAGACATGTAGGTTGAAATGCCCATCTTCGACATGACTTTTTGCAAGCCTTTGCCCACCGCTTTGGTAAAGTTTTTAACCACTTTCTCAGCTGATAAATCACCCTTCAAACCTTTGGCCATATCGACCAATGTTTCCATTGCAAGGTAAGGATGAACGGCTTCTGCACCGTAACCTGCTAATAAGGCAAAGTGATGGGTTTCACGTGCGCTACCAGTTTCAACGACCAAACCTGTGCTGGTGCGTAAACCTTTTTCAACCAAATGTTGATGAATCGCTGAAGTCGCCAATAGTGCTGGGATAGCCACATGATCAGCAGCCACTTGACGATCGCTGATGATCAAAATGTTGTATCCAGAATTCACCGCATCAACAGCCTCAGCACACAAAGATGCTAAACGGGCTTCAACACCATCTTTACCCCAAGCAGATGGATAGCAAATATCTAATTCATAGGAACGGAACTTACCACCGGTGTAATGCTCAATATGACGAATCTTAGTGATGTCAGCAAAATCCAAAATTGGTTGCGACACCTCTAAACGCATTGGAGGGTTGATGTTGTTGGTATCTAGCAAGTTTGGCTTAGGTCCAACAAATGACACCAATGACATCACCATGTTTTCACGGATTGGGTCAATGGGTGGGTTGGTCACCTGTGCAAACAACTGTTTGAAATAGTTGTACAAAGGTTTGTTCTTATTCGACAACACAGCCAATGGGCTGTCATTACCCATAGAACCAATCGCTTCTTCACCAGCTGAAGCCATCGGCGCCATCAAAAACTTCAAATCTTCTTGTGTATATCCAAAGGCTTGTTGACGATCTAATAAGCTAGCAGCTGGACGAATGTTCTGAGCTTCTTCTTTGACATCATTTGGATTGGCTTCGATTTCATCCAACTTGATGCGAACGGCATCAATCCAGCTCTTGTATGGCTTGGCTTTGGCTAGGGCATCTTTTAACTCAACGTCGTCAATGATGCGACCCTGTTCCATGTCAATCAAGAACATCTTGCCAGGTTGCAAACGCCATTTCTTAACAATCTTGTTTTCAGGGAAAGTTAAAACACCCGCCTCTGATGCCATGATGACCAAGTCATCATCAGTCACGTAATAACGTGCAGGACGTAAACCATTGCGGTCCAAGGTTGCACCAATTTGACGACCATCTGTAAATGCAATCGCTGCAGGACCATCCCATGGCTCCATCATCGCTGCGTGATATTCATAGAATGCACGACGATTGTCATCCATCAAGGTGTGTTGTTCCCACGCCTCAGGAATCATCATCATCATGGCGTGCGCCATTGGATAACCCGCCATGACCAAAAGTTCTAAACAGTTATCAAAACTGGCCGTATCGGATTGACCTGGATAAATCAATGGCCATAATTTTTGTAGATCTTCTCCCAACACTGGTGAACTAATGGCACCAGTTCTGGCATTGATCCAGTTGACGTTACCTTTGACTGTATTGATCTCACCATTGTGAGCAATCATGCGGTATGGGTGAGCCAGTTCCCATGCTGGGAATGTATTGGTTGAGAAGCGTTGGTGCACCAAGGCCAAAGCCGATACCACGCGTGGATCTTTTAGATCTTCGTAATAGGCGCCCACTTGGTTGGCCAATAACAAACCCTTATAAACCACCGTTCTGGCTGACATCGAAGTCACAAAGTATTCTTTACCGTGCTGCAACTTCAAGGCTTGAATCGCATGACTGCCTGTTTTGCGGATCACGTACAGTTTGCGTTCGAGCGCATCTGTGGTCATGATGTCACGACCACGACCAATGAAGATCTGACGGATGACAGGTTCTGTTTTACGAACTGTGGGTGACATTGGCATGTTTTTATCCACTGGCACATCACGCCAACCCAACACAACTTGACCTTCAATACGGACAGTTCTTTCTAATTCTTGTTCGCATGCCAAACGTGAAGCACTTTCTTTTGGCATGAAAACCATACCCACACCGTACTCACCATATGGTGGCAAGGTCACACCTTGCTTTGCCATTTCTTCACGGTAAAACTGATCCGGAATCTGAATCAAAATACCTGCGCCGTCACCCATCAATGGATCAGCACCCACCGCACCGCGATGATCAATGTTCTCAAGAATCTTTAATCCTTGAGTCACGATGTCATGAGATTTTTTTCCCTTGATGTGCGCCACAAAGCCAACGCCACAGGCGTCATGTTCATTGACGGGGTCATAAAGACCTTGCGCTTCTGGGCGCAGTGATGATGTAGTCACGGTATGTCCTTGGTAAGTTGTTGATGGCCTCTGTTGTTGAGGCTTACCCCTGTAAATATTGGGGTTTTGATGAACTATAGGGGATTACCCCTGTCTGCGCAATAAAAATAATTGGTGTCTGTCACTAATTATTTTTATTATATGAATCACTTTATTAAAATTAGGGACAGAGTAATGTATTTCAGGGAAATTTCTGCACCAAACTAATGCAAAAGTAATCCTTTAGACTTTCTTGGGTCGACCTGGTTTCTTTGGCACCAAATGACGAGTGACCTTGGATGCCAACTGCTTTAAAAAGACTTCATTGGCTAATGGCCATCCATAAATTAAGTGGTCACTCACTTTTTTGGCTTCAACCGAACCTAAACTCTCAGACACTGACTTTTTCCAAGTCAATTGACGCTCGAATGGGGTATTGCCCAAGGCCCAATACAAAGGATGATCTGAAATCCAAGGAATGATCTCTTCACCCATGTGATGACGATAACTAGACCATACCCAATCCTCAGGGCGCTGAACAAGACCTAGACGACTCGGATTTTGTTCAATGAACTTTTGACACAATAAAAAGTAGGGGTCGGGTTCCACCAAGCAAGATTTATAGCGCCCCTCCCAAACTGTTCCAGTGGTGCCATGTGCTTGGTTGTATAGCTGGGCATAACGACGGCCAATGGATTGCATGACTCGCGAAGCACTGTCATTGTCTTTGGGTGTGGCAAGAATGTGCACATGATTGGGCATCAATACGTACGCATGAATGGCCAACTCATACTCACGCGCAGCATCTCTTAACCACTCCAAATAGGATCTTTTATCTTCATCGCTTGAAAATATGGCCTGAGAGTTATGGCCTTTGACCATCATGTGCAGAGGATATCCAGGAACGATCACGCGTGACAGTCTGGCCATATCTACACCGCTAGCTTCTGAAATTCTTTATTGGCATACCGATCAGTCATGCCAGCAATGTAATGTGAAATACGTCGATAGAACTCATCATCAGATCGAAAATCGCGATGAATCAAATCTGGATTTTGTTCATAAATTTGAAACAGCGAATGAATGATTTTTGCAGCTTCTGCAGTCATGGTTTGAACTTGCGGATGACGATATAAGTTCTTAAATAGAAAACGCTTCATCTCTGTGGCCTGCTCACGCATTTGAGAAGAAAACCCCAGTAAGGGTGGGCTGGTTCTCACATCATCAATTGATGAGGGGGCATGCTCCAATAAACGTCGTTCGGTTTCTTTGACCAGATCATCCACCAAAACATGGATGATGTGCCTGATGACTTCACACACCAAGCGGCGCCCACTGAGATTGGGGAACTGTTGCTCTACTCGACTTTTTTGCTCTCGCCAAAGAGTGACCTCTGCCAACTGCTCAACAGTGATTAAACCCGAGCGAATGCCATCATCAATGTCATGATTGTTATATGCAATCTCATCAGCACAATTGGCCAACTGAGCTTCTAAACTAGGTTGCTCACCCTTTAAAAATCTTTCACCCAGGCGCCCAAGCCTTTCAGCATTTTTTTTCGAACAATGTTTCAAAATGCCTTCACGGGTTTCAAACGAAAGATTTAAACCATTCCATTGGGCGTAACGCTCTTCTAAAAAATCAACCACCCAGAGGCTTTGCAAATTATGTTCAAAGCCACCATGATCCTTCATGCATTCATTCAAAGCATCTTGGCCCGCATGACCAAAGGGAGTGTGTCCCAAATCATGAGCCAAAGAAATGGCTTCAACCAAATCTTCATTGAGCTGCAATCTTCTGGCAACTGCTCGACCAATTTGAGCCACTTCCAAACTATGAGTGAGGCGAGTTCTGAAGTGATCACCCTCATGATTTAAAAAGACCTGTGTCTTGTATTCCAGTCTTCTAAAAGCCGTAGAGTGAATGATTCTGTCGCGATCTCTCTGAAATGGACTGCGGCCCGATTGAGTGGGTTCAGCTGGCTCTGGGTGCAGACGCCCCAAGGTTTGGTCAGGATGGACTGCGTAACAAGCTAAAGTCATTAATCACTGACCAACATTCATGGCCTTCAGCGTTTCAATCACTAATTGATCTTCAACCGCTTGAATTTTTGAACGCCCCAAGCCATTGAGCAAGATGTAGCGCACTTCGCCACCCTCGGCTTTTTTATCCACGCTCATGAGTTCCATATACCTGCTAATACCCAATGTCGGTGGCACAGTTGGCAAATGTAGCGCTTCAATGATTTTCTTTAAACGAAGTGCCTCGTCCTGCTTTAACAAACCTAAGCGAACTGATAAATCAGCGGCCATGACCATGCCACAACCAACAGCCTGACCATGCAACCATTCACCATAACCCATACCTGCTTCAATCGCATGCCCAAAGGTATGACCAAAATTAAGGATGGCACGAATACCCCCTTCTTTTTCATCTTGAGCCACAACTTCAGATTTAATTTCGCAAGAGCGTTTGACAGCAAACTCCATCGCAGCAGGGTCGCATGCATTCAGAGCCGCCTGATTCGTTTCAATCCAAGTTAAGAAATCATAATCAGCAATGGCACCATGCTTGATGACTTCGGCTAAACCTGCCGCCAACTCTTCAGAAGGCAGCGTTTTTAAAGTATTCAAATCAGCAATCACTGCTTGAGGTTGATAAAACGCACCAATCATATTTTTACCCAATGGATGATTGATACCTGTTTTACCGCCCACAGAAGAATCGACCTGGGATAGCAAAGTGGTTGGGACTTGAATGAAGCGAATACCCCGCATGTAGCAAGCGGCCGCAAACCCAGTCATATCACCAATGACGCCACCCCCTAAAGCCACTAAAGTGGCTTTGCGGTCGGCCGAACTCTCGAGTAAACCATCAAAGATGGTTTGCAAGACTTCCCATGTTTTGTACTTCTCGCCATCGGGCAAAACAATCAGTTTGACTTTTTGCCCCAAGTTTTCTAACGCTTGAACCACTTGCTGAGCATACAGGGGGGCCACAGTTTCGTTGGTGACCACTGCAGTGAGCTTACCTTTGATGTGATTCTTATAAAGGTCAGCCTGGCCAATTAAATTTGAACCAATGTGAATGGGATAGCTGCGCTCACCTAAATTAAGTTGAAGTGTGTTCATGAGGAAAGTTCAAATTGCATCATTAGTGTGTTCACCAATTGAGTCACGCTGGGCTTACCCGTATCAATGACATGGTGGGCTGTTTCTCTGTACAAAGGATCACGAATCGCAAATAATTTTTCTAGCGTGCCCTTAGGATCATCATTGTTTAACAAAGGACGACCTTTGTCATTTCTGGTTCTTAGCCATAACTCATGTGGCGTTGCTCTTAAATAAACAACCACTCCTCGGTCATGAAGATGTCTTCTATTTTCAGGCAATAGGACTGCACCACCCCCGGTTGCTAAAACCAAGTTTTTTTCTTGGGTTAAGTCATCAATGACTTGAGCTTCTCTTTTTCTGAAACCTTCCTCCCCTTCCATTTCAAAAATGGTGGGAATGCGAACACCACAACGTGCTTCGATTTCATGATCTGAATCGACAAAACGTCTTCCTAATTTCTTAGCCAAGAGGCGACCCACGGTGGTTTTACCGGCACCCATCACTCCGACTAAAAATATGTTTTCAGGAATACTGTTCATACATGAGATTCTACTGAGCCTTTGGACTAGAAACCAAGGTTGGGGTTAAAAAAATTAATAATTCTGTTTTGTCTTTGAATTTTGCTTCTTGCCTAAAAAGAGCCCCAATCAATGGAATGGCGCTAAAAAAAGGAACCTTGGCATCATCTTTTCGCTCCATCTCTTGAAAAATACCCCCCAAAATGACCGTGCCACCACTTTCAACCAAGACTTGTGTCTTCACATGCTTGGTGTCAATCGCAAATCCCTGCTCTGTTTTGACACCGACACTGTCTTTGTTAATGTCTACTTCCAAAACAATCATGTGATTTTTCTGAATGCGTGGCTTCACTTCTAAACGCAAGTTGGCCTTTCTAAATTGCACTTTGGTGGCTCCCTGTCCAGCCGCAGATTGATAGGGCAATTCAGTGCCCTGCTCAATCAGTGCTTGGGTGTTTTCAGCAGCGAGAACTCTTGGGTTAGAAACGATATTGCCTAGACCATTGGATTCAAGAGCTGAAAGCTCAATATTCAAGGCCTGAGTGGCTTGCTTACCCAATAGGGTAATGGCTGCTGTGCCAGGCTCGAATCCATTGAGACCCCCCGCTGGCAAGACGTTGTTCGCCTGAAAGCCTGGTAATTGCTGGTAAGCCAACTTGGCCCCCAGATTTTGAGCAAAGCGTCGTTCCGCCTCCACAATTCTGGCCTCAATCATGATCTGGCGTAAATCCTGAGAAGCCCCATTTTGTTGCATCAAGTCTTTTTCTTTTTGACGCTGATTAAAGCTTTTAAGCTCTTCGTGAGTAGCAATCCATATCACGTCACCATTGATGCGATAAGACAATCCTTTGCTGGCAATCACTGACTCAAAGATTGCCTCCCAAGAACTGTTTCTCATATGCAGCGTTGTTTTACCTTGGACCTTATCGCTCAAGATTAAGTTCAAGCCCCGCATTTCAGCCAATAATTGTAATAACTGCCGTAAGTCAATCGAAGCAAAATGAAGTGTCATGGGCTGATCTATCCCCGGCGGATTGGCCAAAGAAAGAAGTGGCTGACCCAATACGCTAGCGATATAAATCATCGAAGCTTGAACAAAAAATCGTCTTGATTTCATTGTGACTGCTCCATTAAGACAATTCTTTGCTGACCATGCTTCGATTCAAGAACCAAACGCTCTTGATCAAAATGTTTGATTGAATAATGCTCGCCTATGCGTTGACCTAATTTGAAAAGGCTGGATTGATTGTCAATCTCTATGAGTGCCTTGTAAGATCCTCCCGTTTGAATTGAACCCCAATAGATGATCGGTCCAATTTTGGACAACTCATCCTCTTGAGCCAATGGATCATTATTTGAATTGGGCTCGCCCGGTGATTGTTCTGACTGAATTGGCTGAGATGATTGAGTTTGTAATTTTTCCAAATGAGCTCTCAAAGTCTTCAGCTCTTGTCTGATTTGACGTTCTGAGTTCTTTTGAGTCTGTATGCCCGTCCTATGATCAGTGACAAGGACCATTAAATACGCAAGCATCATTGAATGAATCAAACTGAAGAGAATCATTCCTTGAACCCAGCCAAACTCTCTCCAAAATTTGAGTCTCTGAAGGTTTTTTAGTTGAAGGACCCATTCCGGCAAACTAGGTGGGTTGTGCTTGGTCTGATACAAATCTCGTTTTGAATGTAACTCGTAGGAGTCGGGTGTGAGGGCTCTTTTAATCATTGAGATATTGTCTTGAGGGATTTATCTCAAAAAGTCAGTCAATGGCTGACTGAATGTCAGATTTGCGGCATTTTTTTGTCAGATTTTGTCTGACAATTTTTCAGCCCTCTACCTTTCAGCTAACTCTATAATCGAACCATGAGCCAACCACGCCAACCTGTCCGACCTCCCTCACGTTTAGGGGGTGGGCATCATGCCCGTAAACCTAAGCGCAACTGGCAACAGTATTTCATTCGCTGGGGAATATTTTTAGGTAGCGCTGGTCTTATCTTAATTGGCTTGGTGATTGTTTATGCCTTGGTGGTTGCGAAACCCAATCTTCCAGACTTAGACACCATCACTGATTACAAACCAAAAATTCCTCTGCGCATTTACACCGCTGACAATGCCTTGATTGGTGAATTTGGCGAAGAGCGCCGCAATGTAATCGCCATTGAAGACATGCCAACTTACTTAAAGAATGCCGTTGTAGCCATTGAAGACGAGCGTTTTTATGAACATGGTGGGGTTGATTATTGGGGAGTGTTAAGAGCCACCCTAGCTAATCTGCGCGGTCGCTTAGCCCAAGGCGCCTCGACCATCACCATGCAAGTGGCTAGAAACTTTTTCTTAACCAATGAAAAATCATTCAGCCGAAAAATTTATGAAGTTTTGTTGGCTTGGAAAATTGAAGCGAATTTATCCAAAGAACAAATTCTTGAGCTGTACATGAATCAAATTTACTTAGGTCAAAGAGCCTATGGATTTGGCAGTGCTGCTCAGATTTATTTTGGCAAAGACATTCAACGAATCTCTATTGCCGAAGCAGCCATGCTCGCAGGCCTTCCTAAAGCCCCTTCAGCATACAACCCTGTTGTGAACTATCGTCGCGCCAAAATTCGTCAAGAATATATTTTGCAAAGAATGCGTGACTTAAAAATGATCACGCCCAGTCAATATGAATCTGCAATGAGTGAATCATTGCATGTCCGTGGTGTCGGTCGAGAGTTCACCACCAAAGCAGATTTTGCCTCTGAAATGGTTCGCCAATTATTAATCAGCGAATATGGTGATGGCATCTATACACAAGGCATGTCTGTAATCACCACAATTCGTAAATCTGAACAAGAAGCTGCCTACTCTGCGGTCCGCAAAGGAATCATGGATTATGAGTTGCGTCATAAATATCGTGGCCCAGAAGGTTTTATTAAGCTTCCTGAGAATCCAACCGAAAGACAACGCGCCATTGATGATGTTTTAAGTGATCACCCAAGTAGTGATGATTTATTGGCAGGCGTTGTGATTGAAGCCAGTCCGAAAGAAATTCAAGCGGTCATTGCCACAGGTGATACGGTAACCATCAAAGGTGATGATTTGAAATTGGGTGCAGTGGCCTTGTCTGAAAAAGCACAGCCCAAACAACAAATCAAACGCGGAGCCATCATTCGTGTGTTGCCATTTGAGGGTCGTTGGCTATTGGCTCAGATGCCTCAAGTCGAAGCCGCCTTTGTGGCACTTGATACCCATGATGGCGGTATTCGTGCATTGGTGGGCGGCTTTGACCACAACAGAAATAAATATAACCACGTTTCTCAAGCGCAACGTCAACCCGGCTCATCGTTCAAACCATTTGTCTACGCCGCTGCTTTAGAAAAGGGCATCATGCCAAATACTTTGGTGAATGACGCGCCACTATCCATTAGCAGCCTAGAAACAGGCAGTCAAATGTGGGAGCCTAAAAACTATGATGGCAAGTTTGAAGGGCAAATGCGTTTACGCACCGCTTTGGCAAAATCAAAAAACTTGGTTTCTGTTCGCGTGATTCGAAAAATTGGTCCTAAATACGCCCAAAATTTTGTGCAGCGCTTTGGTTTTGAAGCAGAAAAACACCCTCCTTATTTAACCATGGCACTGGGCGCTGGATCAGTGACCCCATTACAACTAGCGACTGGATATGGCGTGTTTGCCAACGGTGGTTATCGAGTCGAACCCTACCTGATTAGCAAAGTCATTGACGCTAAAGGCAATATTCTTTTTGAAGCAACTCCGCCCAAAGCTGGAGACAGTGGTTTGCGAGTTTTGGACGCGCGGACTGCATTCGTGATGGATAGTCTTTTACAAGAAGTGACCAAAACAGGAACTGCGGCAAGTGCCAGACCCGCTCTTAGTCGAACTGATATTGCTGGTAAAACAGGTACCACCAATGAATCCATGGATGCATGGTTCGCTGGCTACCATCCCAATATTGTTGCGGTGGCTTGGATGGGCTTTGATAAACCCAAGAGCTTAGGTGATCGAGAGACCGGCGGCGGTTTGGCGCTGCCAATGTGGATTCGTTACATGAAAACCGCATTGAATGGCATGCCTGAAGTTCATCGTGGCGTACCTGCTGGTGTCGCTCAACAAGATGGTGACTGGGTCATTCCAGAGTTCATTCCATTCTTTGGAAGAACCACCGTTTTAGAATAAATTCAGAGGGGCTTCACCGTCAGAGGAACTTTTGCCTGCTGAGAGGCCAAGCGACTCAGTTCACTGAATAACTCAGCCCCTGATTTGGTGTCTAACCACAGAGGCTGACTCAAGGTACCGGCCCAACGATAGTGAAAACCACCTTCTTTGGCAGCCACCCAAATTTCTTGAAGAGGTGATTGGGTGTTAACAACAATCACGCTCTTGTCTTCAAATTGAATATTGACCACATTGCCACCCTGACGAGAAATATCAAGATCAAGGTCGGTTTTCTGAAAAGCTTCTTCTAAAGACATTTCAATGGCTCTAAGAGTCTTTTCAGCCACAGAATAAAAAGCTGTATCGGTTAAAGTTTCAATGTTGTTGTTCGTCATTTTTAGATTGGCCATGCTATAGTCAGCGGTCACTTATAAACTAATTACTATGCGTTCAATTGTATCTAGGACTTGTATTCTTTGTTTGGCAATATCCCTTTTAGGATGTGGGGTACGTGGTCCATTGACCTTACCTAACATTCCACCAAGTCCAACCCCCCCAGAAAAAGCGGAGCCGACCGAAAAACAATGGCCTCCACTGAAGGATTCCAAATGAGTCAACTCCCACATCTAAATGGGTTTTCTATTGAAAACAATGAATGGCACGCAGAAAACGTGCCCCTGTCGACCATTGCAGAAAAATTTGGTACACCTGCCTATGTTTACAGCAAAAAAGCTTTAACCGATGCATTCAATGCCTATGAAAAAGCTTGCATCAAACCCAATGGTCAGCATCGCGCTCAAGTTCACTATGCCATGAAAGCCAATAGCAATTTGGCCATTTTGAATGTGTTTGCAAAACTTGGAGCTGGCTTTGACATTGTCAGCGCAGGTGAATTGGCCAGGGTCTTGGCAGCCGGTGGATCAGCCAAAAAAATTGTTTTCTCTGGCGTAGGTAAAAGCAAAGCTGAAATGGTGGCAGCACTCAAAGCGGGTGTGAAATGCTTTAACCTTGAATCGATTCCTGAACTATCCAGGCTCAATGAAGTTGCTGCCAGCCTAGGTATGAAAGCGCCGATTTCATTGCGCGTGAATCCTGATGTAGACCCCAAAACACATCCCTATATTTCAACGGGATTAAAAGGGAATAAGTTTGGCATCGCTTACGATGAGGTCATCAAAACCTATCAAGCAGCAGCACAAATGAGTCATTGTGAAATTGTGGGCATTGACTGTCACATTGGCTCCCAAATCACAGAAATCAGTCCTTATTTAGATGCTTTGGATCGAGTACTAGATTTAATTAAAACTTTGGCAGAACAAGGGATTCAAATACATCATTTGGATATCGGCGGCGGACTAGGTATTAGTTACACCAATGAAACTCCACCCGCCATCACAGAATTTGCCAATACTTTGCTCGACCACATTGAAGCCAAAGGTTTTGGACATCTTGAGGTGCTGTTTGAACCAGGACGCTCATTGGTCGGTAATGCAGGTTTATTACTCACCACCATTGAGTATCTCAAACCAGGGGAAACAAAAAACTTTTGCATTGTGGATGCAGCCATGAATGATTTAATGCGCCCCGCCATGTATGACGCATATCACGCCATCGTGGCAGTTAAATCAAGCTCACAAGCAAAAACAACTTATGACATCGTAGGTCCCGTATGTGAATCAGGTGACTGGCTAGGTAAAGATCGTGAATTGGCAGTACAACCAGGTGATTACTTGGCCATTCTTTCTGCAGGTGCTTATGGCTTTACCATGAGTTCAAACTACAACACGCGTGGCAGAGCAGTAGAGGTGATGGTTGATGGCAACCAAGTTCATATCATCCGCGAGCGCGAAACCATTGAAAGTCTATTTGCCAATGAAAAACTGCTACCCAATTAATTGAGTAGCAGTTCATTGAGTTTGTTATTTGGATGACTTCAGCTAAATCACTGGAAGTCACTCTGATCAAAGAGTTCCGTAACTATGAAGGCCTGATAGGAACATATTGACTCCGATGAAGGCAAAGGTTGTTACAAACAAACCTACCAAAGCCCACCAAGCGGCCACAATACCACGCAAGCCCTTCATCAATCTCATGTGTAACCAAGCGGCATAGTTCAACCAAACAATCAACGCCCAAGTCTCTTTAGGGTCCCAACTCCAATAACCACCCCAGGCTTCAGCCGCCCACAAGGCGCCCAAGATTGTGGCAATGGTAAAGAATGCAAAACCCACTGCAATTGCCTTGTACATCACATCATCGAGCAACTCTAAGCTTGGAAGTCGGTTGGCCAAAATATTCTTCTTTTTCAAAATATAGGCAATCGCGACCATGGCAGCAATTGCAAACGTGCCATATCCAATGAAGTTAGCGGGCACATGAATCTTCATCCACCAACTTTGTAAAGCTGGCACCAAAGGTTGAATCTGATGCGCATCACGCGAGACGCTGTACCAAAGAATGAATCCGACGGCCGCAGCAATGATCCACAAGACAAATGAACCCAGCACCAATGATTTATATTTTGCTTCGTAGTACAGGTGATAAATCGCCGTGACCAAGCAGAACAAAATAAATACTTCGTACAAATTTGAGATTGGAATGTGGCCAATATCAGGGCCCATCAAATAAGACTCATACCAACGCACCAACATGCCTGTAAGTCCGATATAAACGGCCGCCCAAGAAAACTTAGAGGCTGTTGAACCCATGTTTTGAGACTGAACAAATAATGTGATGGTGTAAAAGAAAGTGCTCAAGAAGAAAAACACACTCATCCACAAAATGGCTGATTGACTTGAAAGCATGTACTTCAAAAAGAAAGCTTGCTCAGCTCTTGCTAAAGAACCACCCTCAGGAGTTTGATAAAAATAAATGGCCAAGAGAGTGAGCAAAGTCGAACCAACCATCAAATTGCGGATTGGCTTCCAAGCCCAACCTAAAACTGCTAAGACAGGCACTGAGCAAAATAAAATGGTTTGCTCATAAGCGTCCATAAAGCTAGAAAAGCGATATTCAGCGTAAATGGCTCCGGCCAAAAGTGCTAATGCAAAGATGTAGTCCGCAACCGATAAAGATTTCACCATATTGGCTAAACCTTGCTTTAGTGATTGAATCCAACCACCCTGAACTGAACTAACGTATTTTGTTTCCATTATTGAAATTCTCTCTGATATTTCTCAAATTCTTTTTCAAAATCCATTGTTTTTCTGGATGTTGACATGGCAAACAAATGTTTGCCATTGGCAATACTTCTGACCCAAATTCTTCTCTCAGGCAAATAAAACATGGCAAAAATACCTAGCGTTAATAGTAAACAACCCAGATAAACCATGTTCTTACCAGGGGATCTAGTGACCTGAAACACGCTGGCCTTCACTTCTTCAAATGAATCTAACTGAAACACCAATGGAGCAGGATAAAAATTCACATCTGACAAAGCCGAAGTAGCCGCTTGGATAAATCGCTGGCTCGCCATATCGTTTTTGGCAGGCGGTAGCCCCAATTGAGCTCTGGCTTCTTGCCACAACTCCCAAATCACCCCATTGAGGACTTTCAATACGACTTCAGCGGCTTTTTGTTGTTCACTTTCTGGCACAGCTTTATCGATAAAAGACCCTAAGGCCGCAAAACCGCCGGGTTTAATGCCCGCTTCTTTGGCTTGCTCTTTTGCAAAAGCAGTGGCCCCAGAAAATAAATCAATCGACCGTGTCGCACTTTCTTTTAATTGCGCCACCATCTGAGGTGCCACTGCAAATCCAGACTGCTGACCAACCGTACTAGTGAATCTTTGAACGGCGCGCTGTCTCGCAGCAGGGTCTTGTAGCAAACTTCTGAGCGTTAACCACTCATTCAAACTCAAATCTGCATCTGCTGGAATGCGTAAATATTTAAATTCCTCTGCAGAACTCTCCCTCACCCCCAACATGAACATGGGCATGTCATCAATGTTGAGTGGCTGCATGTAATTACTAAATTCTCGAGCTTGGCCAGATGCATCACGCAACTTATATTGAACCGATGGGCCCACATTCTTCAGTTCAGATGGCTTACTGGTTTTGGCGCCAGAACCCAATCGATCGCCCAACACCTTGCTTAAACCTTTATCAGCTTGTGCTGTGGCTACACCCCTCGCATCAGCCTGACCCGATGCATTGGCAATATTTTCCACATTGGTCGGTCTAAAGCCGCTGAACTCTAGGCTATAAGTCGTGCCATCACTTGATTTTAGATTGGTGCTTTGACCGACTTCACCATTCACCATAAAGCTAGAGCGCAAAGAATTCGCCGCACCTTGAATTGGATAAGCCTTCAACTTCAGCTTAGAACCACCGTCTTCAAAACTCGATTGATAGATCGCCACGCCGCGATGGATCATGGGTTCATTGACTTTGATTTTTGCTTCCGTTTCTTTCCCAGTATCCAAGTCTTTAATCAGCACTTCACTCATGAACAGCTTAGGCATGCCCGTGCTGTAGTACTCCACATGAAATTTTTTCAATGCGATTGAGAATGGCAGCTCCTGAATGATGCTGCCGCTGGTTGAACTGAGTAATGCCGTGGCACTGGTACCGCCTTCAGGAACAAAAATGTTGGCGCGATAACTTGGATTTTTTTCACTTAACTTATGTTCACTCGGAATATCCGCAATCAGCATGCCTTGAGTGTTGGGGGGTAAAACACTTTTTCCACCAAACCAAATTTGCCCACGCGTAAATAAATCTCCGTCAAGCAAACCACCAAGACAAATTAATACGATGGCACTGTGCGCAAAAATGTAGCCCCACTTGTTAGCAGCACCTTTTTTTGCCAGAACTTTTGAATGGTCATCGGCCACCAAAGTTTTAACGGCATAACCATCTTTGGCCAATCGATCGGCTATTTGGCTTGCTGACTGTTGATGTGAAGTAGCTGTTGAAAATTCAAAATGATGATGAAAGGCTCTAAGACCACCCTCTTCTACATGCTCTTTCCAAGCACGCACTTCGACCAACATTTTGGGTGCGTTGCGAAACACGCAAAACGAAACTGAAACCACTAAAAATGCGAGGATTAATAAAAACCACCAAGCGGTATAAACGGCAAATAAACCGAGGCCATTAAAAATCTCGGCCCAAAACGGACCAAATTGATTCACATAATTACCGTAGGGCTCACCCTGCTTAATCACTGTACCAATGATGCTGGCAATTGAAATGATGGTGAGCAAAGCAATCGCAAATCGCATTGAAGAGAGTAGTTCAACGCTGGCCTGACCAAACTTCTTCAGAGGAGTATTTGTTTCGTATGTGGTACTTTGTGCCATAACCTAATCAAAATTAAAAAAGCCCACAAACAATGTTCGTGGGCTCCTCTTAATGAGAGCTAGTTTGTTTAAATGTATTAACGCAAACCTGCGATGTAGTCAGAAACTGCTTTGATTTCTGCATCTGACATTCTAGAGGCAATTCCAGTCATCTGCACACTGTTCTTACGATCACCTTGACGGTAGGCCACCAATTGAGCTTCCGTGTACTCAGCCCATTGCCCTGCTAGGCGAGGATACTGTGCTGGAATACCTGCACCATTGGGAGCGTGGCATCCTGCACAAGCAGCCACTTGCTTAGAAGCAATGCCACCTCTGTAAATCTTTTGACCCAATTCAATGCTGGCCTTGTTCTTGGCTGTGCCAAGACCTGGGGTTTGCTTTTCTAAATAAGCAGCAACATTCGCCATATCTTCATCGGTCATTTGACTCGCAAATGCTGCCATGATGGCATTTGGGCGCTCTTTACCAGCTTTGTAATCTTTTAATTGCTTCACAGTATATGCAGCATGCTGACCAGCCAACTTAGGATATGTGCCGCCGCCACTCACGCCATTGGCGCCATGACAACCCATACAAGCAGCGATACCGCGCTTGGCATCACCGGCGTTGTACAAAGCCTCGCCTTTTGCGGCGTCTGGTTTTGCAGGGCCCGCTGGAGCTTTTGCTGGCTCGTTAGCAAAGGCCACACCTGCAAAAGATAAGCCTAGGGCAATAACCAATGAATTTAATTTGGCTGAAATTGTTTGGCGCATTGTGCTCTCACTCTATCTGTATATGATGCGAAGATTCTTCAATCTTTATTTTTAAATAAACAACTTATTCTCAGCCAGAGATTTTACAATAGGTCTAACCTATAAACACCTATGTCGACCCTTCATCAAGCACAATTTCTTGTCACCATTAACCATTTGGCTGACTTACCCACTTGGGACACCCCCGAGGTGGCTTTTGCTGGCCGATCGAATGCGGGCAAATCGACTGCGATCAATGTACTTTGCCAGCAAAATCGCTTGGCTTTCGCAAGTAAAACCCCTGGAAGAACGCAACATATCAACTTTTTCGGTATTTTAACGAAAGATAAGACCAATTTAGCGAATTTAGTTGATTTACCAGGCTATGGCTATGCTCAAGTTGATTTTAAAACTCGGGCTCACTGGAATAACTTGCTATCGACCTATCTGCAAACCAGACCCAATCTAAAAGGCATGGTTTTGATCATGGATTCGCGCCGAGGCATGACTGATTTAGACCAACAAATGATTGAGTGGTTTAGTCCAACGGGTCGACCCATCCATGTTTTATTGACCAAATGCGATAAATTAAACCAATCTGAAAGCCGTTTGGCACTCAAAAAGCTTCAAAACAAGCTCAAGGAGCTCAACCCACATGGCCCGTATACTGCGCAACTCTTCTCTAGCACCAAGCGCATTGGACTTGTTGAAGCAGACGCCTTAGTATCAGAATGGCTGAGTATTGAAGCATCAACCGCTCATACCAGCAATGAAAATCGTGTTTCTAAAAATCTAAAACCCCAACTTTCTTCATAAGGTTTTATATGCAACTTTTTCACCGTCCTCGTCGATTAAGAAGAACCGATTGGTCTCGTCGACTCGTTCAAGAGCATCAACTTTCAGTGAATGACTTGATTTACCCTGTTTTTTTGCTAGAAGGTAAAAATCGTCAAGAGGAAGTTCAATCGATGCCCGGCGTGAGTCGCGTGTCCTTAGATTTATTAATCCCAGTTGCACAAGAATGTGTGGCATTGGGCATTCCGGTCATGGCTTTATTTCCCGTGATTAGCAATGATTTAAAAAGTCCAGACGGCAAAGAAGCATTCAATCCCAATGGCTTGATTCCCCAAGCCGTTAAAGAACTAAAGAAACATTGCCCCAATCTGGGCATCATGACCGACATCGCTTTAGATCCATACACCAGTCATGGTCAAGACGGGATCATTGATGAAAATGGCTATGTTTTAAATGATGTCACGGTTGAAGCGCTGACCAAACAAGCATTAACTCATGCTCAAGCTGGGGTTGATATCGTTGCACCATCAGACATGATGGATGGTCGCATTGGGGCCATTCGAGATGCTCTAGAAGCCCATGGGTTTATTCACACATTAATCATGGCCTACTCAGCTAAATATGCCTCAGCCTTTTATGGTCCATTCAGAGATGCTGTTGGTTCGGCTGGCAATCTTGGCAAGGGCAATAAAAAAACTTATCAAATGGATCCAGCCAATTCTGATGAAGCATTACGTGAGGTTGCTTTAGACATCGAAGAAGGCGCAGACATGGTGATGGTCAAACCAGGTATGCCTTACCTAGATATCGTTCGCCGTGTCAAAGATGAATTGGGTCACCCAACCTTTGCCTACCAGGTGAGCGGCGAATACGCCATGATCAAGGCAGCCTCGCAAAACGGTTGGATTGATGGGAATGCCGTGATGATGGAATCATTGATGGCGTTTAAGAGAGCCGGCGCTGATGGCATCCTGACTTATTTCGCCAGAGATGCTGCGCGCCTTTTAAATCAGTCTAAATGAATTTATTGAAGACGCTCTAAAAATCGATCTGGCTTCATAAAGCCAATCACTCTCTTAGACTGATTTTCGATACCCTGCGCATCAAAGAACACAATGGCGGGCGGGCCAAAGAGTTCATATTTTTTCAAAATGAGTCGATGCTCTGAAGTATTTTTAGTGACATCAACTTGAATCAATTGATAGTTGCTTAATGCTGTCTTAACTCGTTCATCACTAAAAGTCAGCAATTCCATTTCCTTGCACGTCACACACCAATCGGCATAGAAATCAAGTAACACTGGCTGACCCTTAGATTTCGCTTGCTTCAACTTCTCTTCAAGCTGGGCCAAAGATGAAACTCTTTCAAAAACAATTCCTGATTCGAGTCGATGAATAGCCTCATTTGATCCTGATGAACTTTTTGAAAATATGGGCATAGCAACCCAAATGGCCAAACCCACTAAGAGCAATCCAAATAACTTTTGAACAAAGACCATCCAAGCGCCCGCCTTAGGAATAATGCCTTTTGCTCCAATTGCCAATAGCATCAGCGGTAAACCCATGCCCAACGCCATCACAAATAATAAAACTCCGCCCAATGGGATTGAACCTGTTTGAGCAATAAAAGCGAGGACCCCAGCCAAGGGCGCGGTCACACATGGGCTTGCAATCAGCGTAGAAATTGCACCCAGTAAAAATGCCCCTAGAACACTACCGCCCTCTTGCTGACCAGCAATCGCATCCATTTTGTTATTCCAGGCCTGCGGCAAGCGCAATTCATAAAAACCAAATAAGCTGGCAGCCAGCGCCAACAATAGAAGTGCAAATGTTGCGAGCACCCAAGGGTTTTGTAACCAAGCTTGAATGTTTGCTCCAAGTGCTGCTGTGATCATGCCGGCAATGCTATACATCAATGCCATGCCCAAAACGTAAGACATGGCCAATACAGTGGCTCTCAATTTTGAAATATCTCGATGCTGATTATTTTTCGAACCAAAAATCACGCTCGACATGATCGGCAACATGGGCAATACGCAAGGTGTTAAGGCCATCGCCAAACCTAAGATAAAAAAGGCTAGCAACAATACAAAGGGTGAAATACTTTTTAGTAGGTTTGCTAACTGACCTGCATCATCACGCGCACTCCAAAGAGCAGATATTCCCGGGGCAACTGGCTTGGGACTATCCAACTCAGGCTCTTCAACTAAAACGCCTTTGACAACTGTTTGCGGAGCAGCCAAAGTAAATGAAAGCTCCATCGGTGGATAACAAACACCTTTATCTGCACAACCTTGCAACTCCATCAGTACAACAAGACCACCCGCACTCTGATTATTCAATAAGGGCAGTGTGACTCCAAATTCTTGAGGGTAGGTCTCTAACTCTTTTCCAAAATTCTCATCAAACTTAATTTTTCCAGGGGGCAACATTGCAGCCCCTAAAGTAATTTTCTCAGCTGCTTGAGCCACCTTGAATTTGATGGATTCTTTATAAACGTAATAGCCTTTTGCTGGCTTGACGGTAAAAAATACTTCTTGCGCTGAACCATATTCAGCATCTACTTTGAAAGCTTCTTCTGGCGATAAAAAATTTTGGGCCTGCACACCCAATGCAAGCAAAACTAAGACGAGGGAAGTAAATATTCTTTTAATCATTTTGAGCTTATCTGTGCATCCAGCCATTTTGCATAGGTTGGTTCAAGATCCTTGATTTCAATGGCCATTACTTCTGGCAATTGGTATGGATGATTGTCTTTAATCCACTTCATCAACTGATCTTTTTTTAATTGATTGGTCTTAAAGTGGACTGGATACTCGATTGAGGTCTCAGACTTGCCCTGCCATTCATAAAAAGAAGTGCAAGCCGCTTGTACTTGCACGCACCCTGCCAAGCCATTTTCTAAAGCTAGTTCAGCAAGTTTTTTTGCATCAACTTGCTCTGCAACAGTTGTAATCACTAGGAAGTAGGCCGACATATTTCCATTATCTTCCAAACAAAAAAGCCTGGCAAAAACCAGGCTTTTCTGACATCAGACTAAGCTTATTCAGCTTTTGGTGCTTCTTCAGCAATCTCAGGACGATCCAAAAGCTCTACCAAAGCCATTGGAGCATTGTCACCAACGCGGAAGCCAAACTTAAGGATGCGCAAGTAACCACCTGGACGTGTCGCGTAACGTGGGCCAAGCTCTGTAAATAGCTTAGTCACCATTTCGCGATCACGAAGACGGTCAAATGCCAAACGACGGTTTGCCAAATTATCTTTTTTACCTAAAGTGATGAGTGGCTCAACTACACGACGCAACTCTTTAGCCTTAGGCAAAGTTGTTTTAATAACCTCATGTTGCAACAATGAATTAGACATGTTGCGCAACATCGCTAAGCGATGTGAGGATGTACGATTTAATTTACGAAGTCCGTTTCCGTGACGCATGGTGGCTCTTCCTTTCTATTATTTCTCAAGACCAGCAGGCGGCCAGTTGTCTAGCTTCATGCCCAAGGTCAGACCGCGAGCGGCCAAGACATCTTTAATTTCATTCAATGATTTACGGCCAAGATTTGGAGTCTTCAACAACTCGTTCTCTGTACGTTGAATGAGGTCACCGATGTAGTAAATGTTTTCAGCTTTTAAGCAGTTTGCAGAACGTACTGTTAACTCTAAATCGTCAACTGGACGCATCAACATTGGGTCAACAGCTGGTGAACGGCTTGGAGCTGCATCACCGGTTGCTTGAGTACCCTCGAGTTGTGCAAACACAACCAACTGGTCAACCAAAATGCTGGCTGATTGGCGAATTGCTTCTTCAGGAGTCAACACACCATTTGTCTCGATGGTCATTACCAAACGGTCCAAGTCAGTACGTTGCTCCACACGAGCAGACTCAACCGCGTAGCTTACGCGACGCACTGGGCTGAATGATGCATCTAGAACAATACTTCCAATTGTTTTTGATGACTCGTCTTGGTACTTGCGTACGTTACCAGGAACGTAACCACGACCTTTTTCAATCTTGATCTGCATGTCCAATTTACCGTTTGCAGATAAATGGGCAATCACGTGATCAGGATTGATGATTTCAACATCGTGAGGCAACTCAATGTCTTTAGCAGTTACAACGCCAGCGCCTTCTTTGCGCAAGGTCAAAGTAACTTCATCACGTTGTTCTAATTTGAATACGATGCCTTTGAGGTTCAATAATAGGTTAACAACGTCTTCTTGAACGCCGTCAATTGTTGAGTACTCATGAACAACGCCAGCAATGCTGACTTCAGTTGGAGCACAACCTACCATGGACGATAAAAGCACACGACGCAAGGCATTACCCAATGTATGGCCATAACCGCGTTCAAACGGCTCCATAACAACTTTCGCTTGGTTTTCTGCAAGCGCTTCAACAGAAATAATTTTCGGCTTCAGCAGTGTGTTTTGCATATATTTATTCCTTAAGAGGGCGACACATTAACGTGAGTAAAGTTCGACGA
>JACCDX010360968.1_pt1 | contig 22011 bp, 19 predicted proteins | sample 7449681 | NCBI WGS metagenome assembly JACCDX01 (sample SAMN15323450, study PRJNA562643) | freshwater metagenome | isolation source: river surface water | place: USA:Blue River Watershed | collected 2017-08-18
GCCGGGCTGGTATCCACGGCGCGGCTGCAATAGAGCAGGCGCACGAGCATTGCGGACTCCCTCGTTTACTTCGGAATCAGGGCCAGGAACTCCCGGCGCAGGGCGGCGTCCTTGAGGAAGACACCCCGCATGACCGAGTTGATCATCCGGCTGTCCATGTCCTTCACGCCGCGCCAGGCCATGCAGTAGTGGCTGGCCTCCATGACGATGGCCAGGCCATCGGGCTGGGTCTTCTCCATGATCAGGTCGGCCAGTTGCACCACGGCCTCCTCCTGGATCTGGGGACGGCCCATGACCCATTCGGCCAGGCGCGCGTACTTGGACAGGCCGATCACGTTGGTGTGCTCGTTGGGCATCACACCGATCCAGATCTTGCCGATCACGGGGCAGAAGTGGTGGCTGCAGGCCGAGCGCACGGTGATCGGGCCGACGATCATCAGCTCGTTCAGGTGTTCGGCATTGGGGAACTCGGTGATGGACGGGCCCTTGACGTAGCGGCCGCGGAACACCTCGTTCAGGTACATCTTGGCCACGCGGCGGGCGGTATCGCCGGTGTTGTGGTCGCTCTCGGTGTCGATCACCAGGCTGTCCAGGACGCCCTGCATCTTGACTTCGACCTCGTCGAGCAGCGCCTCGAGCTCACCGGGCTCGATGAACTCGGCGATGTTGTCATTGGAGTGGAAACGCTTGCGGGCCGCCTTGATGCGCTCGCGGATCTTCACCGACACGGGCGTGCCTGCGTCGGCGTCGCCCTGCAGGGCGGTGGGGGTCGGTTCAGCTTTCATGAGCATGGGAGATGCTAACACCGGCCCCTTCCCGTGCACAGGCGGCAGGTTTTTGGCTACTTGGGTAGTAACGCCTGCAGGTCCTGCAGCGTGCCGGCCTCGTGCAGGGGCTTGTCCTGGCGGATCCGCAGCATGCGGGGGAACCGGACCGCGATCCCGCTCTTGTGGCGGGGGCTGCGGTTGATGCCCTCGAAGCCCAGTTCGAAGACCAGCGCCGGCCGCACGCTGCGCACGGGACCGAATTTTTCCAGCGTGCTGCGGCGGATGACGGCGTCGACCGCGCGGAACTCCTCGTCGGTCAGTCCCGAATAGGCCTTGGCAAAAGCCACCAGTTGCAGCCCGCCCGGCTGCGCGGGCTCACGCCGGGCGATCGCCTCGACGACGCCCTGGGCCTCGGCGGCGTCCACGGGCGGGCGACTCCAGACGGCGAAGGTGTAGTCCGTATAGACCGAGGCGCGGCGGCCGTGCCCGGCCTGCGCGTACACCAGCACGCCGTCCACGGTCATCGGCTCGACCTTCCATTTCCACCACAGGCCCTCGGCCTTGGTGCGGCCCACCCCATAGCCGCTCTCACGGTGCTTGAGCATGAAGCCCTCGACCCCCTGCTCGCGCGAGTGCGCCCTCAAGTCGGCGTACCCGCCCCAGGTGGGGGCCGTCACCTCGGGCGACACCCTCAGGCCCGTGCCGGCCAGCAAGGCCTCCAGCCGCGCCCTGCGGGCGTGCAGCGGCAGCCCCCGCAGGTCCTCGCCCCCCGCCTCCAGCAGGTCGTAGGCGACGAAGGTGGTGGGCGCGTCGGCCAGCACCTTCTTCGTCAAGGCCTTGCGTCCGATGCGTTGCTGCAGCACCGAGAACGGGGACGGCTGGCTTGCGTCAGGCGGCCAGGCCAGGATCTCGCCATCGAGCACCGTGCCCTCGGGCAGCTGGCGGGCCAGCGCCTCCACCTCCGGGAAGCGCTCGGTCACCAGTTCCTCGCCCCGGGTCCACACCCAGTTCGCCCCATCGCGGCGGACCACCTGCCCGCGGATGCCGTCGTATTTCCACTCGACCAGCCAGTCGGTGACCGGGCCCAGGCGCTCGCCCATCGCGGCCTCGGCCGCGGGATCCAGGGCATGCGCGAGGAAGAACGGATAAGGCTGGCCTTGCCGCAGGCCCCCACACTCCTGCTCGGGCGCCAGCAACGCGAGGTACCGCGCCTCGCTGGGCGCCTGCTTGCCGTCCGTGTAGCCCATCATGCGCTGAGCCACCAGCTTGGCATCCACCCCCGCATGCAGGGCCAGCGCCCGTTGCACCAGCAACCGGCTCACGCCCACACGAAAGCCGCTGCCCACCAGCTTGGTGAGCAGGAAGCGGCCCGTCACATCCAGTTCGCCCCACCAGGCCCGCATGCGTGCGGCGACCTCGGCCACCGGCAGCCCCCGCAGCGGCAGCAGCCGCTCCTCCACCCACACGGCCAGGCCGAGGTCCGTGGCCAGGCGGGCAGGCGGCGCGGGCAGCACCAGCGCGATCGTCTCGGCCAGGTCGCCCACCGCCTGGTAGCACTCGTCGAACAGCCAGGGGGCCAGGCCGGCTTCCTCACAGGCGAGCTGGACCAGCGCCGCCAACGGTACGACCTGGCGCGGCTTGCCGCCCGCCAGGAAGTACACGGCCCAGGCCGCATCCCGGGGCGCGGCCTGCGCGAAATAGCGTTGCAGCGCCTCCACCTTGGCGTGGGTGGACGTGGTGGCATCCAGTTCGGCGAACAGCTGCGAGAAGCGCCTCACCCCGTGCCCTCCTGCGCTTCCTGCCCCTGACCGTCCTGCGGCGCGGGATCGGCATCGAGCCGGTCGTCGCCGTATTCGGTCTCGAAGGCCTCGGCCTGCAGCCCCTGTTCCGCCAGGTGCCGCACCAGCACGGGCACACTGCCATGCGTGACGATGACGCGCTGCGCCCGCGTGGCGGCAATCGCCGCCATCAGCCCCGGCCAGTCCGCATGGTCGGACAGCACGAAGCCGCGGTCGTAGCCGCCGCGCCGGCGCGCGCCGCGCAGCCGCATCCAGCCGCTGGCGAAGGCCACGCTGGCCTCGCCGAAGCGCCGGAGCCAGGGCCCGGCCGTGGCGCTGGGCGGGCACAGCACCAGGGCCCTGCGCAGGCCGGCCTTGTCCGTCACCTCGCCGGCCAGCTGCGTCGGGGGCAGGTCCACGCCCGCCTCGCGGTAGGCGCGATTGAGCGGCTCCACGGCACCGTGCACCACCACCGGCCCGATCGACGGGTCGATGCCGCTCAGGAGGCGCTGCGCCTTGCCGAAGCTGTAGCAGGCCAGCACGCTGGCCCGGCCGGCCGCGGCGTTGGCGGCCCACCACGCATTGATCTGCGCGAACAGGGCCTCGTCCGGGTCCCATCGGTAGATCGGCAGCCCGAACGTCGACTCGGTGATGAACACATCGCAGCGCACCGGCTCGAACGGCGCGCAGGTGCGGTCCGGCGCCACCTTGTAGTCACCGCTGGCCACCCAGACCTGCCCGCCATGCGCCAGCCGTACCTGCGCCGAGCCCAGCACGTGCCCGGCCGGGTGCAGGGAAATCTCCACGCCGTTGTGCACGACGCGCTCGCCGTAGGCCAGGGCCTGCAACGTGATGTCTCCCAGCCGCGCGCGCAGCACGCCCTCGCCCGCCGCGCTGGCAAGGTACTGCCCATGGCCGGCCCGCGCATGGTCGGCATGGGCATGGGTGATGACCGCGCGCGGCACCGGCCGCCACGGGTCGATGTGGAAATCACCGGCCGGGCAATACAGTCCCTCGGGCCGCTGGACGACCAGGTCCGTCACAGGTACTTCTTCCCCTGGACCAGCAGGGCCAGGCGCATCACCACCAGGGCCAGGCGCTCCAGGAACCGCTGGCGCAGCGGACGCTGGCCATAGACCACCGGGTCCGTCGCCTGCCCGTGCTGCGTGATCGCGTGCAGAAGCCGCTGCCGCAGCCGGGCGGCGAACTCGGGATCCTCCACCACCACGTTGGCCTCGCGCGCGAGCAGCAGGCTCAGGGGGTCCAGGTTGGACGAGCCCACCGTGGACCAGCGCCCGTCGACCACGGCGACCTTGGCGTGCAGGAAGCTGGACGCGTACTCGTGGATGGCGACGCCCGCGCGCAGCAGGCTGTCGTACACGGGGCGCGAGGCGTAGTACTGCATGAAGTACTCGTACCGCCCCTGCAGCAGCAGCGTGACCCGCACACCGCGGCGGGCCGCCCGCACCAGCGCCAGCCGCAGCTTGCGTCCGGGAACGAAGTAGGCGTTGGCGATCAGCACCTCCTCCTGCGCACGGCCGATCGCGCGCAGGTAGGCCTTCTCGATCTGCGCGCGGTTGCGCAGGTTGTCCCGCAGCAGCAAGGCCGCCCGGACCGTGCCGGCCGCGTCGCTGGAGGCCTGACGCGCGGGACGGCCACGATGGCGCAGGGCATCGGCCAGGGCGTGGGGGTCGAGCGAGTGCACGGCGCGCACCCGCTGCCAGACCAGGGAGATGGCCCGTTGCACCTCGTGCACCAGCGGCCCTCGCGCCTGGACGGCGAAATCCAGGCGCGGGGCCTGCAGCGCGCCATGGTTGGGATCGTGCAGGTCGTCCAGGATGTTGATGCCGCCGCAGAACGCCACCTGGTCGTCGACCACGCACAGCTTGCGGTGCAGGCGGCGCCAGCTGCCGGGCCACAGCACGCCCAGGCTGCCAACCGGCGCATAGACCTGCCAGTCCACCCCGGCCAGGCGCAGGCGTGTGCGCCAGTCCGCCGGGACGGCGGGCGTGCCGAAGCCGTCCACCACCACCCGCACCCGGACCCCGCGCAGCGCCGCGCGCTCCAGCGCCACGGCCACGGCCTGGCTGGCGCCGGTGAAGTCGAAGATGTAGGTCTCGAGCCAGACCTCGTGCCGGGCTGCCTCGATGGCGGCCACCAGCGCGGGAAACAGCTCGGCGCTGCCCTCCAGCAGCGTCAGCTGGTGGCCGGTGCGAAGGACAGGCAGTCGCATCGGCGCCCTCCCTCAGAACGCCAGCTGCGCGATCAGCGGCAGGTGGTCGGACATGCGGCCCCACGCCCGGCCGCGCGGCACCGTGAGGCCCTGGGGGACCAGCCCGCGGACGTAGATGTAATCCAGCTGCGTCAGCGGCAGGCGCGACGGATAGGTGGCGACGCGACCGGGCATGCAGTCGGTGCAGTCGGCCAGGCCCAGCTCCCCCATGGGCTCGCGCAGCTTGCGGCCCCAGTCGTTGAAATCGCCGGCGACCATCAGCGGCTGCGCCCCCGGCACCTCCCGCTCGATGAAGCGCCCCAGCTGCTCCACCTGCCGCACCCGGCTGCCGGCGATCAGGCCCAGGTGGACCACGATCACATGCAGCGGGCGCTCGTGCACGCACAGCTCCACGTGCAGCAGCCCCCGCTGCTCGAAGCGGTGGTCCGACATATCCTCGTGGCCGTGGGACACCACGGGCCAGCGCGAAAGCAGGGCGTTGCCGTGCTCGCCGTGGCGGGTGGTGGCATTGGTCTGGTAGACGGCCTGGTAGCCGTCGGGGGCCAGGAACTCGGCCTGCGGCAGCTCGGGCCAGCGGGTGAAATGGCGCTCAAAGCGGCGGTGCAGCTTGCGCACTTCCTGCAGGCACACGACATCGGCGTCCAGCGACTCGACGGCATGGCCCAGGTTGTGGATCTCGAGCCGGCGCGCGGGACCGATCCCCTGCACCCCCTTGTGGATGTTGTAGGTGGCCACGCGAAGGATCTCGCTCATGCGGTCCATTGTGGCAGCAGCAGGATGGCCTCGGCGTTCGACGGAGAAAAGCATGCGTCCGCGGCCTCCCGCCAGGGCAGCCAGCGCCAGGCGGTGTGCTCGCGCGGGCTCAGCGTCACCGGGGTGCCTTCGGGCACGCACAGCCCGAACACGCGCTCGGTGTTGCGCGTCACGCCCGGCGCGTAGCGGTGCAACCAGCGCGGGTAGATGTCGTACACGTTCTCCAGGCCCCAGTCCCGCAGGTGCGGATAGAGGGCGGTGCCGGGCCGGCAATCGATCCCGGTCTCCTCCCCCACCTCGCGCCAGGCGGTCTCGTGCCAGTCCTCGCCCGGGTGGTCCTTGCTGCCGGTCACGGACTGCCAGAAGCCGGGCACCTGGGCCCGCTCGATCAGCAGCACGTCCAGCGCCGGGGTGTGGATCACCACCAGCACGGACTCGGGGATCTTGAAGGGGCGGTTCGGGTCCATGAAAGCGAAAGGGGCGCCGAGGCGCCCCTTGATTCTGCCCAAACGGCGGCAGCCCGCCCGGCTGCCCCCGGGGTCAGGCCGGCTGGGGGTTGCGCAGGCGAATGTGCAGCTCGCGCAGCTGCTTCTCGTCCACCGGGCCGGGGGCCTGGGTCAGCAGGCACTGGGCACGCTGGGTCTTGGGGAAGGCGATCACGTCGCGCAGGCTCTCGGCACCCGTCATCAGCATCACGAAGCGATCCAGGCCGATGGCGATGCCGCCATGCGGGGGCGCGCCGTACTGCAGCGCGTCCAGCAGGAAGCCGAACTTCAGCTGGGCCTCCTCGGCGCTGATCTTCAGCGCGCGGAACACCTTGGACTGCACGTCCTCGCGGTGGATACGCACGGAGCCGCCACCCAGTTCGATGCCGTTCAGCACGGCGTCGTAGGCCTTGGCGATGCAGCGGCCCGGATCGGTCTCCAGCCAGTCCTCGTGGCCGTCCTTGGGCGAGGTGAACGGGTGGTGCACGGCGTTCCAGCGCTGGGCATCGTCGTCGAACTCGAACATCGGGAAGTCCACCACCCACAGAGGGCGCCACTCGCCTTCGATCAGGCCGCGGGCCTTGCCGAACTCGCTGTGGCCGACCTTCACGCGCAGGGCGCCGATGGCGTCGTTGACGACCTTGGCCTTGTCGGCGCCGAAGAAGATCAGGTCGCCGTCCTGGGCGCCGGTGCGCTCGAGGATGGCGGCGATGGCGGCGTCGTGCAGGTTCTTGACGATGGGGGACTGCAGGCCATCGCGGCCCTTGGCCACCTCGTTGACCTTGATCCAGGCCAGGCCCTTGGCGCCGTAGATCTTGACGAACTCGGTGTAGCCGTCGATCTCGCCGCGGCTCATCTCGCTGCCGCCGGGCACGCGCAGGGCGACCACGCGGCCGTCAGCGGCGTTGGCGGGACCGGAGAACACCTTGAAGTCCACGTCCTTCATCACGTCGGTGACTTCGGTGAACTCCAGCTTCACGCGCAGGTCCGGCTTGTCGGAGCCGTACAGGCGCATGGCGTCGGCGTGCTTCATCACGGGGAAGGCGCCGATGTCGATGCCCAGCACGTTCTGGAAGGTGCTGCGGATCATGCCCTCGAACATCTCGCGGATCTCCTCCTCGGTCAGGAAGGAGGTCTCCACGTCGATCTGGGTGAACTCGGGCTGGCGGTCGGCGCGCAGGTCCTCGTCGCGGAAGCACTTGGTGATCTGGTAGTAGCGGTCGTAGCCGGCCACCATCAGCAGCTGCTTGAACAGCTGGGGCGACTGGGGCAGCGCGAAGAACATGCCGTCGTGCACGCGGGAAGGCACAAGGTAGTCGCGGGCACCCTCGGGCGTGCTCTTGGTCAGCATCGGCGTCTCGATGTCGATGAAGCCGTTGGCGTCCAGGAACTTGCGCGCCTCCATCGTCACCTTGTAGCGCAGCATCAGGTTGTTCTGCATGTACGGGCGGCGCAGGTCCAGCACGCGGTGCATCAGGCGGGTGGTCTCGGACAGGTTCTCGTCGTCCACCTGGAATGGGGGAGTGACCGAGGCGTTGAGCACGGTCATCTCGTGGCACAGCACCTCGATCTTGCCGCTCTTGAGGTTGTCGTTGGTCGTGCCGGCCGGGCGGGCGCGCACGAGGCCCTTGATCTGCACGCAGAACTCGTTGCGCAGGCCTTCGGCCGTCTTGAACATCTCGGGGCGATCGGGGTCGCACACCACCTGCACGTAGCCTTCGCGGTCACGCAGGTCGACAAAGATCACGCCGCCGTGGTCGCGCCGGCGGTTGACCCAGCCGCACAGGGTCACGGTCTGGCCCAGGTGGGCCTCGGTCACCAGACCGCAGTAAGTCGTACGCATTTTCTGACTGGACATGGAATCAGCTTCCGGCGCCATGGGGGCGCATTACGGTTATTTTTGGGGAATGGGGGCCGGGGCCGGGGGAACGACCACGCCCATGGAAATGACATAGCGCAGCGCCTCGTCGACGGTCATGCGCAGTTCGATGCACTCGCTCTTGGGCAGCATCACGAAATAGCCGCCCGTCGGGTTGGGCGTGGTGGGCACGTACACGCTGAGGTACTCGCCGTCCAGGTGGTTCGGCACGTCGCCGCCGGGGGTGCCGGTGACGAAACCGATGGTCCACACCCCTTCACGCGGCCACTGCACCAGCACCGCGGTGCGGAAGGCGTTGCCGCTCTCGGAGAACAGCGTGTCGGAGACCTGCTTGACGCCAGAGTAGATCGAGCGCACCACCGGGATTCGATTGAGCAGCCCGTCGCCCCAGGCCACCAGCCGGCGTCCGATGAAGTTGCTCGTGACGGCGCCCACCAGCAGCAGGATGCCCACGGCCAGCAGCACCCCCAGGCCGGGGATGTGGAAGCCGAACACCCGGTCCGGGTGCCAGGCGGCCGGCAGGATCAGGAGCGTCTGGTCCAGGGTACCCAGGATCCACTGCAGCACCCAGACGGTGATGGCCAGCGGCAGGACGACGAGCAGGCCGGCGAACAGCCATTTGCGAAGAGCGGACATCACCGTGGGGCGCCTTTCAATGGCAGGCGCAGGAGGCGCCGCAGCCACCGGCGGAGGCCGAGGGGCCATCCGACGACTTGGACGAAGCGGGCTCCGAGGGCTTGGCGGCCGCATCGGCCGGCGCGGAAGCGGCCGGGGCCGCGGAGGCCGGCGCGGAGGCACCGCCGCTGCCGCCACGGAAGTCCGTCACATACCAGCCAGAGCCCTTGAGCTGGAAACCGGCGGCGGTCAGCTGCTTGCTGAAGGCCTCGGCGCCGCAGGACGGGCAGGTGGTCAGGGGGGCGTCTGAAATCTTTTGCAGGACGTCCTTGGCATGGCCACAGGAGCCGCATTTGTAGGCGTAGATGGGCATGGAAGGGCCTTGGGGATGCAAAGCCTTCAATTATAGGCGGGCGGTCAGGACTCAAGCCCTGGCCGCCCATTGTGCATCGCAGCGCCCGGTCACGCGGCCGGGCTGCCCTCGAAGTGGTGCACATGCCCCTTGTGATTGGCCACCCACTGGGGTGCCAGCGAGCCGGCCACCATGCCCGCCAGGCTGGCCAGCAGGCCGGCCAGCTGCTGCGGGAAGGCCTCGGCCAGCGGGGGGGTCACGATGAAGAACAGCCAGGTCCCCAGGCCCAGCACCACCGAGGCCAGCGCGCCCTGGGTCGTGGCGCGGCTCCAGTACAGGCCGAACACCAGCGGGACGAACGCGCCGACCAGGGGCACCTGGTAGGCGCCGGACACCAGGTCATAGATCGAGGTGCCCTGCATGCTGATGGCGTACACCAGCACCAGGCCGGTGAACACCAGCACGGTCAGGCGCATGGCCTTGAGGGTGGCCGCATCGCTCATGCCCGGGCGGATGTTGCGCAGGATGTTCTCCACGAACGTGGTACTGGGCGCCAGCAGGGTGGCCGACGCAGTGGACATGATGGCCGACAGCAGCGCGCCGAAGAAGGCCACCTGCAGGGCGACGGGCATCCTGTCCATCACCAGCGACGGCAGCACCTTCTGCGGGTCGTCCTTGAGCAGGGCCGCACCGGCATCGCCCATCACCATCACGGCGGCCGTGACGATGAACATGGGCACCAGGGCGAACAGGAAATACAGGGTGCCGCCGATCACGGGCCCGCGCACCGCCGTGCGGGCATCCTTGGAGGACATCACCCGCTGGAACACGTCCTGCTGCGGGATGGAGCCGAGCATCAGGGTCAGGGCCGCGCCGATGAAGAACAGCCACTCGCGCGAGCCGCCTTCCGGGAAGAACTGGAACTTGCCGTTCACCGCGGCGTACTCGATCACCTTGCCAGCGCCGCCCGCCAGGTCGGCGGCGAACCAAGCAATCAGCGCCAGCCCGATGGCGATCACGATCATCTGAACGAAGTCGGTCAGGGCCACCGACCACATCCCGCCGAACAGGGTATAGACCAGCACCACGCCGGTGCCGATGAACATGCCCGCCACCACCGAGATCGCCTGCGGCGCCAGCAGGTGGAACACCAGGCCCAGGGCCGTCACCTGCGCCGCCACCCAGCCCAGGTAGCTGAGCATGATCATGATCGAGCACAGGATCTCGATCAGGCGGCCATAGCGCTGGCGGTAGTAGTCGCCCAGCGTGATCAGGTTTTTCTGGTACAGCTTGTAGGCAAAGAACAGGCCCACGAGGATCAGGCACAGGGACGAGCCGAAGGGATCTTCCACCACCGCGCCGAGGTTTCCCGACACGAACCGCGCGGACACCCCCAGCACGGTCTCCGACCCGAACCAGGTGGCGAAGGTCGTCGCGATCACGATGGCCAGCGGCAGGCTTCGCCCGGCGACCGCGTAATCGGCGGTGTTGTTCACCCGTCGCGCGGCATACAAGCCGATGGCCACCGAAGCGAGCAGGTACAGCACGATGAAGGTAATCAGCATGGGGGTTCCGTGATGGTGGGTTGGACCTCTATATCTCTGCCTTTCATGAAAGGCAGGCGGATTATGCGTAAAGATGGGGTCAGAACCAACCCGTGCGGACCACGACCTGCATCACCAGCAGGCCCAGGGCGAAGCCCACCACCCCGCTGACCACTGCCTGCAGCAGGCGGTTGGTGCGCCGCTGCTCCGCGAGCAGTTCCCGCAATTCGCCCTTGCCGCCCCCCCTGGGCTGTTGCAGGTAATCGTGCAGCAGCCGCGGCAGCTCGGGCAGCAATTTGGCGTACAGCGGCGCCTGTGCCTTGAGCTCGCGCCAGAACTTCTGCGGCCCCACCTGCTCCAGCATCCAGCGCTCCAGGAAGGGGCGCGCGGTCGCCCACAGGTCCAGGTCCGGGTCCAGCTGCCGGCCCAGGCCCTCGATGTTCAGGAGCGTCTTTTGCAGCAGCACCAGCTGCGGCTGGATCTCCACGTTGAAGCGGCGCGAGGTTTGGAACAGGCGCATCAGCACCATGCCCAGGGAGATTTCCTTGAGCGGCCGGTCGAAATACGGCTCGCACACCGTGCGCACCGCCGCCTCCAGCTCGTCGACCCGGGTGCCGGGCGGCACCCAGCCCGACTCGATGTGCAGCTCGGCCACCCGCTTGTAGTCCCGTCGGAAGAAGGCCGTGAAGTTCTGCGCCAGGTACTCCTTGTCGAACTCGGTCAGCGTGCCGATGATGCCGAAGTCCAGCGAGATGTAGCGCCCCAGGGAGGCGGGGTCCAGGCTCACCTGGATGTTGCCCGGGTGCATGTCGGCGTGGAAGAAGCCGTCGCGGAACACCTGGGTGAAGAAGATCGTCACGCCGTCGCGGGCCAGCTGCTTGAGGTCCACCCCCGCCTCACGCAGGCGGTCCACCTGGCTGATCGGCACGCCATTCATGCGCTCCATCACGATCACCTCGGGGTGGCAGAAGTCCCAGAACATCTCGGGAATCAGCACCAGTCCCAGGCCGGCCATGTTGCGCCGCAACTGCGCCGCGTTGGCCGCCTCGCGCACCAGGTCAAGCTCGTCGTGCAGGTACTTGTCGAACTCCGCCACCACCTCGCGGGGCTTGAGCCGGCGGCCGTCGGCGGACAGGCGCTCCACCCAGCCGGCCATCATCCGCATCAGGTCCAGGTCCTTCTCGATCACGGGCAGCATGCCCGGTCGCAGCACCTTCACCGCCACCTCGCGCAACTGCCCGTCGCGGGTGCGCAGCGTGCCGAAATGCACCTGCGCGATCGAGGCGCTGGCCACCGGCTCGCGCTCGAAGCTCACGAACACGTCATCCACCGGCCGGCGGAAGGACCGCTCGATGGTCGCCACCGCCACCTCGGTCGGGAACGGCGGCACGCGGTCCTGCAGCAACGCCAGTTCCTCGGCGATGTCCGGCGGCAGCAGGTCGCGCCGGGTCGACAGCACCTGGCCGAACTTCACGAAGATGGGGCCCAGCTGCTCCAGCGCCTCGCGCAGGCGCTGGCCGCGCGGCGCATCCAGGCGCCGGCCGATCGTCAGCACCCGCGTGAATGCGCGGATGAACGGATGCTGGAAGCTGCTCAGGACGAGTTCATCCAGGCCGTACCGGAGCACGATCCAGACGATGAAGACGCCGCGCAGGTAGCGCCTCATTGGCCGCCACCCGCTGCGGGCGGCGCCGGCGGGCGGGCGCCGGGCACGAGGCCGATGAAGCGGCGCACCGCGTCACCCATGGCGCGCAGGCCCTGGGCCATCGTGTGCGCCGGGGCGTCGCCCAGCACGCGGGCGAGGTCCTCCTCGATGTCCCAGCGCACGTGGTCGGCCAGCCAGTTCACCTCGGCGGCGAATTGCACGTCACCGGCGATGCGCACCTGGGGCTTCTCGCCGCGCAGGGCCGACTGGGTCAGCTCCCAGGGCGATTCCTGCGTCAGCGTGAGGGTCAGGTCGGCAGGGGCGCCGGCGGGGGCCAGGTCCAGCAGGCCGGCGGGCGTGGCCACCAGGCGCATCTCGAAGTGGCGCCAGCGGGCCTCCACCACCCGCCCCTTCTGGCGGGCCAGCCGGGCCTGGGCCTCGGGCTCCTGCGCCAGCACGTGATTGAGCAGCAGCACCAGGCGGCGCTGGGATTCCTCCACCACCCAGGCGGGCGGCTGGAAGGCCTGCCCCAGCCGGTCGGCCAGGGTCTCAAGAAAAGCAAAGGGGGACTGTGTCGCCATAGTCCCCCATTATTCCCGCAGATCCCGGCCTTCACGCCGGCCGGGCCATCATTGCAGGGCTTGCACGCCCGCCACCAGCCAGCCGCTGGCGCCGTCCTTGGCCTTGGTCATGTTCCAGGCCTCCCGGAAAGGGGCCGGCCCGGCCGAGGGCTCCTCGCGCAGCAGGCCGGAGAACTCCACGCTGGCCATCCAGGCATCGCCCAGGTCCTCGATCCCCAGGAGCTGGGCCTCCAGCATCACCACCTCGGTCTTGTCCCGGGCGGGCCCGGCCTGGCGCTGGGCCAGCTGGGCGCTGGTCTCGCGCACCATCTCGTCGGTCATCATCGCGCGCAGGGCATCGATGTCGCCTCGGTCCCAGGCCTCCTGGAGGGTCACGAAATTGCGCTTGGCGGCGGCCAGGAAACCCGTGGTGTCGAACCCGGCGGGGATCCCCCAATCCGGTGACCCGGCCAGGGCCGAGCCGATGCGCACACCCGGCGCGGCAGGCGCCGCCGGTTCGAAGGTGGCCGCGCCCTGTTCCCAGGGACGCGCGGACGCGTCGTTGCCCACCTTGTCCGGGCTGTACTGGCGCGGCGCCGCGGCGGCCTCGGCGGCTGCCGCCTGGACCGCCGGACGGGACGGCATGCGGCGCGAGCGCATCACCAGGGCGGCCACCGACATCAGCACCAGGGCCAGCAGGGCGAACATCAGGAACTGGCCGAACTCGGCGCCCAGTCCCAGGGAATGGGCCAGCCAGGCCAGGCCCAGGCCGGCGGCCAGGCCGCCGAGCATGGCGCCCCAAGGGCGCTTGGGCGCGGCCGGCGCGGCGGCCGGGGCCGGCTGCGCTGCGGCGGGCTTGGCCGCCACGGGGGCCTGGACGGGCGCGGCCGGCGCCGCACCCGTGGTGGGCGCCGCGGGCGCGGGGGATGCCTGCTGGCTCTGCGTCACGTTGGAGGACTGGCGGCCCATGGAGCCTCCGCCCCCCAGCCGCCGGGCCGCCTCGGCCTGCAGGGATGCCATGGCCAGGCCGCATGCCAGCGCGATGGTCCAGATCTTCATCTCGTCTCCGTACTACTGCTTCTCGAACTTGCGCGGGCCGCCCGCTGCCTCAGCGGGCCGGCCTCAGCATTTGATACCCACGTGCAGCGCCACCACGCCGCCCGTCATGTTGTGATAGTCCACGTGGCCGAAACCGGCCTCCCCCATCATCGACTTGAGGGTGGCCTGGTCCGGGTGCATGCGGATCGACTCGGCCAGGTACCGGTAGCTGTCGGCGTCGCCGGCCACCAGGCTGCCCATGCGCGGAAGCACCTTGAAGGAGTACCAGTCGTAGGCCTTCTCCAGCGGCTTGGCCACCTTGGAGAACTCCAGCACCAGCAGCTTGCCGCCCGGGCGCAGCACCCGGCACATCTCCCGCAGGGCCAGGTCCTTGTGCGTCATGTTGCGCAGGCCGAAGGCCACGCTCACGCGGTCGAAGGAGGCGTCGGCGAAGGGAAGCTTCTCGGCGTCGCACACGAAGGTGGGCAGGACGATGCCTGCATCCACCAGCCGGTCGCGGCCCGTGCGCAGCATGGCCTCGTTGATGTCGGTGTGCACCACGCGCCCGGAGGGCCCCACCTTCCTGGCGAAGGCCATGGCCAGGTCGCCCGTGCCGCCGGCGATGTCCAGCACCTGGTGCCCGGGCTTGATGTCGGCCACCATCACGGTGAAGGCCTTCCAGGCGCGATGCAGCCCCATGGACATCAGGTCGTTCATCACGTCGTAGCGTGACGCGACGGAGTCGAACACGCCGCGCACGCGGCGCGCCTTGTCTCGCTCATCGACCTGCTGGAAGCCGAAATGGGTGGTGCTCATGATGGGATGCTAGGTGAAACTGGCCCGGCCGGGAGCCTCTCCCTGGCACGGTCGTGGGGTTTGGTCGCAGGGCGGCACGCCGCCATGCTACAAAAAAGAGAGCTGCCGACTCAGTGCCCGCAGGACTTCCCGGCCTTTTCAGGCATGGGATCGTCGCGCGACACGCCGGCCGCGGCCAACTTTCGTTCGTAGTCCTGCCACAACTGTTGCTCCTGCGAGCCCAGGAAATACAGGTACTCCCAGGTGAAGATGCCGCTGTCGTGGCCGTCGGAGAACGCCGGCTGCACGGCGTAATTGCCCACCGGCTCCAGCCCCGTGAGGGTGACCTCGCGCTTGCCGGTCTGCAGCACCTCCTGGCCCGGGCCATGGCCCTGGACCTCCGCCGAGGGCGAGTACACGCGCATCAGCTCGAAGGGGATGCGAAAGCTCGCACCATCGGAGAAAGCGATCTCCAGCACGCGTGAGGCGCCGTGGACCGTGAGGGACACGGGGGTGGGGGTGCTGGCAGTCAGGCCGGCCATGGGTGGGGGTTGCTCCAGGGAAAAACGGAATTCAGGGTTGCCCGGCGGATTGTCCCGGAAACAGCGCCCGCAGGGCCTGCTCCAGCGCCGGCAGCCGCGCCTGCACCTGCGCCAGCCGGTCTTCGGGTGCCGGGCGGGTCGCCGCGGCCCACACGGGGGCAGGGAAATGGGAATCCCACTCGTAGCGGGCCACCAGGTGCCAGTGCAGGTGCGGCACCATGTTGCCCAGCGCGGCGAGGTTGACCTTGGCGGGCTGCAGGTGCGTGCGCATGGCCTGCTCGATCGCGGCCACCGCCTCCATGCAGGCGGCGCGATCGGCCGGCGGCAGGTCGGAGAACTCGGTCACGTGGTCGTTCCACACCAGCCGGTAGAAGCCGGGAAAGCCCGCCTCGCTCGCGTGGATCACGCGAAAGCGCGGCGTGCGCAGCACCAGCCGCCCGCCCTCGCCTTCGCACAGGGGACAGCCGGCGGCCCGCATCACACCAGCACCCGCTCGATGCCGCCGTGGTTGGCGGCCTGCACGTACTGCGGCATCCAGTCGGCGCCCAGCAGCCGGTTGGCCATTTCGACGACGATGTAGTCGGCCTCCAGCAGCCCGTTGTCCAGGTCATTGCCGTACCGTGACAGGCCCTGCAGGCAGCTGGGGCAGCTGGTCAGGACCTTCACGTTGGACTGGGCCGGCGCGCCGGACAGGGCGCGCAGGGCATCCGCCTCCTTGCGAAGCTGCTCCTCCTTGCGGAAGCGGACCTGGGTGGAGATGTCGGGGCGGTTCACGGCCAGGGTGCCCGATTCGCCGCAGCAGCGCTCGGTCTTGATCACCTGGTCGCCCACCAGCGCCTTGACGGTCTTCATCGGGTCCTGCAGCTTCATCGGCGTGTGGCAGGGGTCGTGGTAGAGGTAGCCGTCCTTGCCCTCGAGCTTGTAGCCCTTCTCCATCAGGTACTCGTGGATGTCCACGATGCGGCAACCGGGGAAGATCTTGTCGAACTCGTACCCCTGCAGCTGGTCGTAGCAGGTGCCGCAGGACACCACCACCGTCTTGATGTCCAGGTAGTTCAGCGTGTTGGCCACGCGGTGGAACAGCACCCGGTTGTCGGCGATCATCTTCTCGGCCTTGTCGAACTGGCCCGAGCCACGCTGCGGGTAGCCGCAGCACAGGTAGCCCGGCGGCAGCACCGTCTGCACGCCGGCGTGCCAGAGCATCGCCTGCGTGGCCAGGCCCACCTGCGAGAACAGCCGCTCCGAGCCGCAGCCCGGGAAGTAGAACACCGCCTCCGACTCGGGCGTCGTCGCCTTCGGGTCTCGGATGATCGGCACGTAGTCCTTGTCCTCGATGTCCAGCAGCGCGCGGGCGGTCTTCTTCGGCAGGCCGCCGGGCAGCTTCTTGTTCACGAAGTGGATCACCTGCTCCTTGATCGGGGCGGTGCCGTGCGATGCGGGCGGCTTGGCGGCTTGCTTGCGGCCCAGGCCGCGCAGCAGGTCGGAGGCGAAGCGCTGCGCCTTGTAGCCCACGTCGATGATCGCCGTGCGGGCCAGCTTGATCGTCTCGGGGTTGGTGGCGTTGAGCATGAACATCGCTGCGGCGCCGCCGGGGCGGAAGGACTTCTGGCCCATCTTGCGCAGCAGGTTGCGCATGTTCATCGACACGTCGCCGAAGTCGATCTTCACCGGGCAGGGCGTCGCGCACTTGTGGCAGACCGTGCAGTGGTCGGCCACGTCCTCGAACTCCTCCCAGTGCTTGATCGACACGCCGCGGCGGGTCTGCTCCTCGTACAGGAAAGCCTCCACCAGCAGCGAGGTCGCCAGGATCTTGTTGCGCGGGCTGTACAGCAGGTTGGCGCGCGGCACATGCGTCGCGCACACCGGCTTGCACTTGCCGCAGCGCAGGCAGTCCTTGACGCTGTCGGCGATCGCGCCGATGTCCGACTGCTGCATGATGATCGACTCATGCCCCATCAGCCCGAAGCTGGGGGTGTAGGCATTCGTCAGGTCGGCATACACCGAAGTCGCCGAGTCGGCCTGCGCATGGCGCAGCAGCTTGCCCTTGTTGAATCGGCCCTCGGGGTCGATGCGGCGCTTGTAGTCAGCGAAGGGCGCCAGCTCCTCGTCGGTCAGGAACTCCAGCTTGGTGATGCCGATGCCGTGCTCGCCCGAAATCACGCCGTTCAGTGAACGGGCCAGCTTCATGATGCGGGCCACCGCCTCATGCGCCGCCTGCAGCATCTCGTAGTCGTCGCTGTTGACGGGGATGTTGGTGTGCACGTTGCCGTCGCCGGCGTGCATGTGCAACGCCACCCACACGCGGCCCTTGAGCACGCGCTTGTGGATCGCGCTGACCTCCTCCAGCAGGGGCGTGAACGCCTGGCCGCCGAAGATCTGCTGCAGCGGGGTGCGGATCTGCGCCTTCCAGCTCGCGCGCAGGGTGTGGTCCTGCAGCTGCGGGAACAGCGTGTCCACGCCGTCGAGCCAGCCTTGCCACAGCGCGCGCACCTTCTGCAGCAGCGCCAGCGCCTCGCCCACCCGGCCCTCGAGCAGTTCGGCGGCGGGGATCTCGTTGGCATCGTCGCTCTTGCCCAGGGGCAGGTTGCCGCGGGCGAAGAAGGCTTCCAGCTCGCCCACCAGCTTGAGCTTGTTGCGCAGGCTCAGCTCGATGTTGATCCGCTCGATGCCGTCGGTGTACTCGGCCATCCGCGGCAGCGGAATCACCACGTCCTCGTTGATCTTGAACGCGTTGGTGTGCTTGCTGATGGCGGCGGTCCGCTTGCGGTCCAGCCAGAACTTCTTGCGGGCCTCGGCGCTGATGGCGATGAAGCCTTCGCCGCTGCGCGAATTGGCCATGCGCACCACCTCGGACGTCGCGCGGGCCACGGCATCGGGGTCGTCGCCCACGATATCGCCGATCAGAACCATCTTGGGCAGCACGGCACGCTTGCTCTTGGTCGTGTATCCCACGGCCTTGAGGTAGCGGTCGTCCAGGTGCTCCAGGCCGGCCAGCAGCGTGCCGCTGCGTTTCTGCTCGGCGAACATGAAGTCCTTGATCTCCACGATGCTGGGCACGGCGTCCTTGGCATTGCCGAAGAACTCCAGGCACACCGTGCGCACATGGTCCGGCATGCGGTGCACCACCCAGCGCGCGCTGGTGATCAGGCCGTCGCAGCCTTCCTTCTGGATGCCCGGCAGGCCCGACAGGAACTTGTCGGTCACGTCCTTGCCCAGGCCCTCCTTGCGGAAGGTCTTGCCGGGAATGGCCAGCGTCTCGGTGCGCGAGGGCTTGTTCCAGTCGATCTTCCTGGCGTCGCCGGGGAAATAGCGCAACTCGAAGGTCGCCACCTCGGCGTCGTGGATCTTGCCCAGGTTGTGGTCCAGGCGCACCACCTCCAGCCACTCGGCCTGGGGGGTCACCATGCGCCAGGACACCAGGTTGTCCAGGGCCGTGCCCCAGAGCACGGCCTTCTTGCCGCCGGCGTTCATGGCGATGTTGCCGCCGATGCACGAGGCTTCGGCCGAGGTCGGGTCCACCGCGAACACGAAGCCGCCGCGCTCGGCCGCGTCGGCCACGCGCTGGGTCACCACGCCGGCCTCGGTCCACACCGTGGCCACAGGCTGGGCGTGTCCGGGGATGGCCACCATCTCCACCTCGGTCATGGCCTCGAGCTTCTCGGTGTTGATCACCGCGCTCTTCCAGGTCAGCGGGATCGCGCCGCCGGTGTAGCCGGTGCCGCCCCCGCGGGGGATGATGGTCAGGCCCAGCTCGATGCACCCGCGCACCAGGGCGGCCATCTCGGCCTCGGTGTCGGGGGTCAGCACCACGAAGGGGTATTCCACGCGCCAGTCGGTCGCGTCGGTCACGTGGGACACGCGCGACAGGCCGTCGAACTTGATGTTGTCCTTGGCGGTCAGCCGCCCCAGCACGCGCTGGGACCGGCGGCGCAGGTCGGCCGTCGCGTCGAAGCTCGCGTCGAAGGCCTTCACCGCCTGGCGGGCGGACGCCAGCAGCTCGCCCACCAGCGCATCGCGGGCGGCGGCGCGGTCCGGCGTGCGGCGCTTCTCCACCTCGCCCAGGCGATGGTTCAGGGCCTCCACCAGCAGGCGGCGGCGGCCGGGGTTGTCCAGCAGGTCGTCCTGCAGGTAGGGATTGCGCTGCACCACCCAGATGTCACCCAGCACCTCGTACAGCATGCGGGCCGAGCGGCCGGTGTGGCGTTCCTGCCGCAGCTGGGACAGCACCTCCCAAGCGCGTTCGCCCAGCAGGCGAATCACGATCTCGCGGTCCGAGAACGAGGTGTAGTTGTACGGAATCTCGCGCAGGCGGGGAGCCTGCTCGTCCGAGGCGGCCAGGAGGTGGTTGAGCGTGGTGGGGGCGTTCATCGCAAACGGGCAGTTCAGCCGAAAGAATGCGAAAGCCCGGCTGAAGGGGGATGTTACCAAAGGGGGGATTTCCCGGCAGGCGCCGGTCCCAAGTCCCTTGCGGTCGCGCGCCCCAGGCACAACAATGGCTGCCAGGACTGCACGCCCCATGAACGCCTGGCCCTACCCCCGCTGGATCGCCCACCGTGGCGCCGGCGCGCTCGCCCCCGAAAACACCCTGGCCGCCTTCGACGCCGGCGCGGCGCATGGTTTTCGCATGTTCGAGTGCGACGTGAAGCTGTCCGCCGACGGCGTCGCCTTCCTCCTGCACGATGCCACCCTGGACCGCACCACCAGCGGCCGCGGCCCGGCGGGCGACCAGCCCTGGCAGGCGCTGGCGGCGCTGGATGCGGGCGGCTGGCACACGCCGGCCCATGCGGGCGAGCCCCTGCCCACCCTGGCGGCGGTGGCCCGGTGGTGCCAGGCCCACGACGCCCTCCTGAACATCGAGATCAAGCCCTCGCCTGGGCGGGAGCGGCACACCGGCGAGGTGGTGGCCCGCGAGGCCGGGCAGCTCTGGGAGGGCGACGGCACGCCGCCGCTGCTCACCTCCTTCAGCCTGCAGGCGCTGGAGGGCGCCTTGGCGGTTGCGCCCGACCTGCCCCGGGGCCTCCTGCTGGACCGGATTCGCGACGGCTGGATGCATGACGCCCGCCGCCTGGATTGCGTGGCCGTGGTCTGCCGCCACGACCTGTGGACACCCGCCGGGGTCATCGACGTGCACCACGCCGGCATGCGATGCCTGGCCTACACCGTCAACGAGGCGGCCCAGGCCCAGCGGCTGCTGGACATGGGCATCGACGGGATCATCACCGACCGGGTCGACCTGTTCGACCCCGACTGACGGCCCGGCCCCCGGGCCGTCAGGGCCTCAGCGCAGGTCGCCGGCCAGCGACGCCAGCGTCTCGGGCGGGATGGTCACGTGCGCCGGGTAGTTGCGGTGGTCGCAGCCCAGCTTCACGCTGGCCCCGGCCTTCACGGCCGCCGCCGTCGCCGCCGGGAACTCGAAGCGCACGAAATGCACCGCCGAGGTCTTCTCCTCGTTTTCGCGGTCCAGGTCCTCGTCGGCGATCGCGTAGATGCGGGCGTGGCCCTCCACCTCCACGAACATCCGGTCCTCCACCCCGATCAGCCGGGCCAGCTCGCGCCGGCGCTCGTTCACGTCCGGGTACTCGATCAGCATGGTCGCCTTCCAGTTCGTGCCGGACGGCACCAACGGCGCGTAGGCTTCCACCTCGTGGGCGATTGCGTCTTCCTCGAAGATCTTCTCGATGCGCAGCATCTCCTGCACCTGGTAGCGGATCGTCATCTCGCTCTCGAACTGCAGGGTGATGTGGTCGCCCAGGTGCACGGTGCGCAGCTTGCGGTGGGCGATCAGCTCGCCCTTGTGCTCCTTGCGCCACTTGCTGTAGGCCTCCAGCGTCATCAGGCTGTCGGCCGTCACGTTGCCGGTGATTTGCATGTGATCCTCCTTGCGTGCAATCGCCAAAAACTCACTTCAGGCCGTAGGCCCGGCGCACCAGCGTCAGCGGGTGCTGCATCTCGGGCGACCCCAGGCCGTTGCGCTCGAAGCCCTGGGCGATGTGGTGGCCGCCCAGCGGGCAGTCCGAGGTGATCACGTCCGGCGTCCCGCCCTTCGGGTGCTCGGCCATCTTCTTGAACAGGGGCTTGCCGATCTTCATCGCCTGCTCGTGGTAGGCCTTTTTCACGCCGAACGTTCCCGCGTGGCCCGAGCAGCGCTCGTTCGTGTGCACGTGGGTGTCCGGGATCATCTTGAGCATTTCCTCGGTCTTCTTGCCGATGTTCTGCACACGCCCGTGGCACGGCACCTGGTAGCTCACCTTGCCCAGGGGCTGGGAGAACTCTGTCTTGAGCAGCCCGTCGCGCTTGCGCGCCATCAGGTACTCGAAGGGATCCCACATGGCCTCCTTGACCAGTTGCACCTCCTCGTCGTCCGGGTACATCAGCGGCAGTTCCTGCTTGAACATCAGCGTACAGGACGGCACGGCCGACAGGATGGCGAAGCCGTCGCGGGCGTACTTCGCCAGCACCGGGATGTTGGCCTGCTTGTTCGCATCCACCGACTCCAGGTCGCCCAGCTCCAGCTTGGGCATGCCGCAGCACTTTTCCTTCTCGACGATGGTGTACGGCACCTCGTTGTGCTCCAGCACCTTGAGCAGGTCATGGCCGATGCCGGGCTCGTTGTAGTTCACGTAGCAGGTCGCGTAGATCGCCACCTTGCCCGGCGTCTTGGCGCCGTCCTTCACCGGGAAGTCCGGGCTGACCTTGGCCGAGGAGCGGAACTTGCGCGTCGCCAGGGCGGGCAGCCAGGCGTTCTTGTCCACGCCCAGGGTGGACTCCATCACGCTGCGCGCGGCCTTGGTGGAATTGACCGCATTGACCGCCTGCACCACGATCGGGATGCCGGCGAAGCTGCCGTGCACGTCGGTGGAGGCCAGGAACTTCTCGCCCGCGCCCACCTCGCCCTTCCTGAACTTGATCGCCTTGGCCCGCAGCATGGTGTGCGGGAAGTCCAGGTTCCACTCGTGCGGCGGCACGTAGGGGCACTTGGTCAGGTAGCACAGGTCGCACAGGTAGCACTGGTCGACCACCTTCCA
>JACCDX011499191.1_pt1 | contig 22009 bp, 24 predicted proteins | sample 7449681 | NCBI WGS metagenome assembly JACCDX01 (sample SAMN15323450, study PRJNA562643) | freshwater metagenome | isolation source: river surface water | place: USA:Blue River Watershed | collected 2017-08-18
ATTACCTTCGTCGAGCGCATCAATGGAGTTTCTAAGATGAGCCGAGCAATAGTCATTGAAGCTTTGTGGCAGACAACGCTGTGGGGCCTTGCACGACGCTTACGACCTAACGCCGATAAGTTACATTATGTAAAGTAAGAAGAATCAGCCTATGCGAAGGACTCTATAGGCGGGCAGGAACAGACCAGATTGCGGTCCCCGTACGCTCCATCGATACGCCCCGTAGTCGGCCAATACTTTCCTTTAGCGCCTATCAATTCGCCTGGAATCAACCCCGTGAGGGTCGCTGGGAAGGCTCCACGTTCACGTGGGTAGCTTCTCTCCCAGTTTGTACCGGCAATAGCCCCAATGGTGTGAGGTGCATGGCGAAGAGCGGAATCTTCTACCGCAATCTTGCCGTCGATAATCTCCTGAATTTCAGATCTGATTGCAATCATCGCATCAATGAAGCGGTTCATCTCAAGGACATCTTCAGATTCTGTTGGCTCAATCATCAAAGTGCCTGCAACCGGAAACGACATCGTTGGAGCGTGGAACCCGAAATCCATCAAACGCTTTGCAATGTCATCGACAGTTACGCCAGAAATCTTGGTGATCTCACGAACATCAAGAATGCATTCGTGGGCGACAAGTCCCTTATTGCCGGTGTAAAGAATCGGATAAGCGCCCTTAAGACGATGCGCCATGTAGTTTGCGTTGAGGATGGCCACTTCAGTTGCATGAGTAAGGCCTTCTCCCCCCATCAAACGAATGTAAGCCCATGAAATCGGCAAGATACTGGCTGAACCAAATGGAGCCGCGGAAATTGGTCCTGGTCCCGTTGCGGGACCCGCGAGAGCATCCATCGGATGGTTTGGAAGGAACGGCGCCAAGTGCGCCTTCGCGATAACAGGTCCTACGCCTGGTCCCCCACCACCGTGAGGAATACAGAAAGTCTTATGAAGATTGAGGTGTGAAACATCTGCACCGAATTTTCCTGGTTGCGCAGTTCCTACAAGTGCGTTGAGGTTTGCACCATCAACGTAAACCTGACCGCCCGCATCATGCACTAGTCCGCAGATTTCACTGATTGCGGATTCAAATACACCGTGTGTGGATGGGTAAGTAACCATCAAAGCAGCAAGTGCTGTTCCATGTTCAGCAATCTTCGCTTTCAGATCATCAACGCTTACGTTGCCAGCTTGATCGCATTCGATAACGACAACCTTCATGCCAGCCATCACTGCACTTGCGGCATTTGTTCCGTGGGCACTTGATGGAATGAGACAGATATTGCGACCATGGTCTCCGCGTGAATCGTGATAGTTACGGATCGCTAGAAGGCCGGCAAACTCCCCCTGACTTCCTGCATTTGGCTGCAGAGAAACTGCGTCATAACCAGTAATTTCTACAAGCCACTTAGAAAGTTGATCAATGAGCAGTCGTGAGCCACGAGTTTGCTCGACAGGTGCGAATGGATGCAGTGAAGCAAATTCAGGCCAGGTGACTGCTTCCATCTCAGTTGTTGCATTGAGTTTCATGGTGCATGAACCCAAAGGAATCATGGTGCGATCGAGCGCTAAATCGCGATCTGCCAAAGTGCGCAAGTAACGCAACATTGAAGTCTCAGAAAAGTAGGTGTTGAAGACTGGATGCTGGAGATACGCACTTGTTCGTTTTACTGAGGCAGGCAACTCTGACGATGGTGCATCGGATAGGCCGAGAATTTCCAACACCTGCGTAAATGTCTTCTCGGTAGTTGTTTCGTCAAATGAAATACGGATCGCGCTATCGGATACTCGACCGAAGTTGATCTTCTTAGCCTTTGCCGCTGCGTGAATAACATCAGCGTTCTTAACATCAACCGTGACGGTGTCGAAAACTATTCCATTACGAGAACCTGAAGACTTCTGAAGGCGGGAAGCGAATCCATGAATTCGTGTTGCAATCTGCTGTAGTCCCTTTGGTCCATGCCACATGGCATAGAACGCGCTCATATTGGCAAGTAGAACTTGCGCGGTACAGATATTGCTCGTCGCTTTGTCGCGACGAATATGTTGTTCACGAGTTTGAAGAGCTAAACGAAATGCAGGATTCCCATGTGAATCCACGCTCTGCCCTACTAAGCGTCCTGGCAGAGAGCGCTCGAGCCCTGTACGCACAGCCATGAAGCCTGCATGTGGTCCGCCAAATCCCATTGGAATTCCAAAGCGTTGAGCAGAACCTACAGCGATATCTGCGCCCCACTCCCCTGGTGCTTTCAACAGAGTAAGTGCCAGAAGATCTGTTGCTGCGATAACGAGTGCGCCCTGCGAATGTGCATACTCAGTTACCTTTGAATAGTCACAGACCTCACCTGTTGTATCGGGATATTGAACGAGCAGACCAAAGAATTCTCCATCATAGCCATCGCGAGCAACATGTCCTGAATCAACCTCAACAACGGTGATGCCCAATGGTTTTGCACGAGTAATGACAACAGCCTTTGTCTGAGGATGTACGTGCTCTTCAATGAGGAATACAGCGTCATCGGAGGCCTGAGAGCTGCGACGAGCAAGTGTCATCGCTTCGGCCGCAGCAGTTCCTTCATCAAGCATTGATGCATTAGCAAGTGCCAAAGCAGTCATATCGCAAATCACTGTTTGAAAGGCAAAGAGAGCTTCCAGGCGACCCTGAGAAATTTCAGGTTGATACGGTGTGTATGCGGTGTACCAGGCCGGATTCTCTAAAACATTTCGCTTGATAACAGGCGGTGTGATCGTGCCGTAGTAACCGCCGCCAATCAGAGAGGTGAAAACTTCATTCTGAGATGCAATTTCGCGAAGTTCTGCAATAACCTCGACTTCACTCTTTGCACCATCGAGTACATCTTTAAGTTGCTTCTCGATATGAATATTCTCGGGAACTACATCGGCGATGAACTTCTTGATATCTGAATAGCCCAAGACTCCGAGCATCTCTGATTCATCGGATGCAGATGGACCGATGTGACGATCTTCGAAGTCCTGATAATTACTCAACGAGCTACTCCCCTTAAAGGTGCGCTAATGCGCTCTAGGAGAGGAATATAGAAGTGTTAAGCGCCCTTCGCCTTGCGACGGAGAGAGAGTTCATCGTTATTTTCGCCACCAACAACCTCACCGTTAACCTCACCTTGAAGCGTGGCAAGTGAGCCTTCAACTTCATTCCACACCTTGCCAACGGCGATTCCAAATACACCTTGGCCGCCGGCTAAGAGGTCGATGATTTCATCAGGACTTGCGCATTCATAGATTGAAGCGCCATCGCTCATCAAGGTAATGCGTTCTAACTCTGTTACGCCACGACTGCGAAGATGATCAACAGCGGTACGAATATTCTGAAGAGATACACCTGCATCAAGGAGGCGCTTAACAATTTTTAGAACAAGAATGTCGCGGAAGCCATATAGCCGCGCACTTCCGGAACCTGTTGCTGTTCGGATTGACGGTTCGACTAAACCCGTACGTGCCCAGTAATCGAGCTGACGATAAGAAATACCTGCAGCTGAACACGCAGTTGCGCCGCGGTAACCAATTTCAAATTCTTGATCTGTCACGAGAGGGGGCTCGCTTTCACGTAGTGGGGTTGGCGTAAGGCTACGCCTCAGCACTCTTGAAACGGCAGACCGACACGAACATAACCTCTACTTGAGGTTGAGACTTTGTTGCTTGGCCGACGAGCCTAGCCAGCGAAATCTTCCGGATTGATGCCGTCTAGGAACTCGCGAAATGCTTCGAGCTCCTGATCCCCCGCAGCAGATGCCTGATTGGCCACCTGCTCTGGAATATCTATTCCTACCTCATCGAGTAAATCGCTGCTCACGAAAATATTGCTCTTCGTGCGAAGGGCCACTGCGATTGCATCCGAAGGCCTTACCGAAAGGGGCTCAAGAGCTCCCTCGGCGCTCCGCAAGAGAAGGTCTGCGTAGAAGACACCATCTTTGATCTCTGTGATGTGGACACTTGTCAGGATTATGTCTACTCGATCCAAGAGGTCGCGGATGAGGTCATGGGTCAATGGACGTTGCGCCTCGAGACCCTGTTGTGCGAAAGCAATGGCTGTAGCTTCAACAGCTCCTACCCAAATGGGAAGGAAACGAGTTCCCTCGATTTCCTTAAGCAACACGATGGGTTGGTTGGAAGGCATCTCAATACGGACGCCTACAACTTCTACCGGGACCAACATGTGGGCTGCTTAGAGGAATCGATTAACGAGGGCGGTTAAGTCCACCGCGGACAAGAGCTGCGTGAAGACGGACGGAGAGAGATGCAATCTCTTTCTGAACTTCTTCGGCGCGAGCCTTTGCTTCGGTGCTCTTTTGACGAGTGAACGGAGTGATTACTTGTTCAATCAAACCAATTTCACGGTCAGCCGCAGATTTAAATGAACGAAGGTGACGTGGTTCGATTCCGAATCCGGCCATCTCGGCGACTGCCTTCGCAACTGATAGTGCATCGCTGTCGTAGTGACGTCCACGAATCGTGATGAGTCCAAAAGATTCAAGTTCTACAAGTTGCGAATCTTCAAGCCCTGAAGCCTTCAATAGCTCTTCGCGAGAAAGGCGCATCTCTGACTGCTCTGCAAAGGCAGCTGGTGCGAATTCACCATCGATAGTTGCTAAACCAAGTGTTGGACGTGGGGTTGGAACTCCACCTTGCGCCGCTGGCTGAAGTCCGCGATCGAGAGCATCGAGGTTCTCTTTAATAACTTTCAGTGGGAGATACTGATCGCGCTGTGCGAGAAGAACGTAGCGGAGACGATCTAGGTCAGTTGTAGTGAACTTGCGATATCCCGAAGGAGTGCGCTGTGGCTCGATGAGCCCTTCAGATTCAAGGAAGCGAATCTTTGAGATTGTTATATCTGCAAAGTCACCGCGCAACTTTGTGAGTACTTCACCAATACTTAGATAAGCACGTGCTGGAACGCTCAACTTACTTCTCCCCTAGTTTGCTGCCAATAAAGAGCAGATGGAATTTTCCGATTTGTATTTCATCACCTGAGGACAGAACCTTTTCGGTGACAGATTCGTTGTTGACGTATGAACCGTTGAGACTTCCAGAATCCTTGAAGGTGAAGTTGGTTCCGACTTTTTCGATGGATGCATGTTTACGAGAAACGGTGACATCATCGAGAAAGATTGAGCTTTCAGGAGAGCGACCAATCGAAACGCCTTCGGCGGTAACGAGGAAGCGTGAACCTTTCTGTGCTCCACGATGGATAAAGACCATCGCTGAATTGCCATCGCTAGAAAGAACGCCCTCGATAATCTGGCGCTCCTCCGGTGAGGCTTGGTTGATGAGTTCGCTGATGAGGTCGGCTGGGGAATTGCCTACTACTGAGCGAAGACCGAGGTGGAGAGTGCTGGTGAGTTCACGATTTTCATCTGCTGATTGCATTGAACTCCCCCTTTACCCAAAAGAACGCCTCGACTTTGGACGTCAACTTAAGGGTGACACTAGAGAGTTAAAAAAGATAAATCAAGCCGGGATTTAGGCGGTAATTGCGCCGTATTCGGCCGCAGAGAGCAAGCCGGATGGCTCAGCCGGAACCTCAATTTCAACCAACCAACCAGCCCCATAAGGATCTGAGTTGATCAGTTCAGGTGCGTTTGCAAGCTCCTCATTAATGGCAACCACTGTTCCAGTAACAGGTGCGAAAATTTCAGAGACGCTTTTTGTTGATTCAACTTCGCCACAGACTTTATCTGCAACAACCGATTCGCCGACTTTTGGCATCTGGACATAGACGATGTCGCCGAGGGCTCCCTGTGCGTAATCAGTAATTCCCATCCGAATGCGAAGAGCAGTCGATGTAGGCGCTACCCATTCATGCTCTTTTGTGTATTGAAGATCTGATGGAATGTTTGACATAGCGCGCTCCTACTGGCCCTCGATGATGTGTGGTCGAACTGTAATGGTCTTTATGGCGGTTCGGAAATATCCAACGGCTGTTCCAACGTAGAGAGTTACTCCCCATATCGCAAAGGCCCAGCCAAAGATAAATGCGGCGGTTCCATACCAGGTATCGCTGAGCGCGAGAAGTAAGAATGGAAAGGCGTAGAGCAGATTAAATGTTGCGGCTTTACCGAGGTATGTAACCTTGAGAGGTAGGAAACCCTTGAGTTGAAGTAGAAGTGCAACACCTGCCATGAATACATCACGAGCTACGAGTATGGCGATCAACCACAGTGGAATCGCATCGCGCATGTAAAGAACGACCAGAGTCGCCGCTATATATAGCCGATCAATTGTGGGATCGGCTATCTCGCCAAATTTGGATTCCTGATTAAGAGCGCGCGCTAACTTGCCGTCGAAATAATCGGTGGCTCCCCCAATGGCTAGGACAAGAATTGCCCATCCGTCGGCCTCCTTGCTCAGCGCAAGGTAGATGAAGAGCGGGATTCCAAGAAAGCGAAGAAAGGTAAGCGCGTTAGGAATAGTCAGCACTTACTGCTCCTTATCTCGTTCCTTTACTCGGATTGCCACCTGTACTGGAGTTCCGGGGAACTTGAACTCCTCGCGTAGACGACGTTCGATAAATCTACGATACGAAGCCTCAATCCAGCCTGATGAGAAGACAACGAACTTGGGTGGCGCGATTCCTGCCTGGGTAGCGTAATAAACGCGCGGCTGCTTTCCTCCGCGAACGGGTGGAGGGGTTGCACCAATCAGGGCTCCTAGGAATGAGTTGAGCTTTGATGTTGGAACGCGACGTTCCCACGAATCGATTGCGGTGCGCAGGGCTGGAGCGAGACGGTCACGGTGCCAACCTGTCTTGGCAGCGACATTAACAATCTGTGCCCACTCAACTTGATCGAGATGGCGTTCAATTTCTTTATCCAACTGGGTGCGGCGATCTTCATCAACGAGATCCCACTTATTCATCACGATAACCATTGCTTTTCCAGCTTCTTCAACCATGGTGATGATGCGAAGGTCTTGCTCCGAAATTGGGACTGATGCATCCAGTACGACCACGGCACATTCACAACGCTCTAGGGCGGTCTGTGTACGAAGCGTTGCGTAGTAATCAGTTCCACTTGCTTGATTGGCACGCTTCTTCAAACCTGCTGTGTCAACGAAACGCCAGATGCTTCCACCGAATTCAATCAATTCATCAATCGGGTCACGTGTCGTACCTGCAACATCATCAACAATCGAACGACTTTCGCCAGCGAGTGCGTTGAATAAACTCGATTTACCAACATTGGGACGACCGATAAGAGCAATACGGCGATAACCATCTTGCACTTGCGCTGCTCCAACTTCCGGAAGTTCCTTAACGATGGTGTCGAGTAAATCTCCGCTGCCTCGGCCATGAAGAGCAGATACGAAATGCGGCTCACCTAATCCGATATTCCACAACGCGTGAGCATCAGATTCATCATTATCACCATCAACTTTATTGGCAACAAGAATCGTTGGCTTCTTGGCCTTGCGAAGTTCTTGAACCAAGATGTCATCTTCATCGAGTGCGCCCACTTGTGCATCGACAACAAAACAAAGAACGTCTGCTTCGTCCATGGCAAGTTCGGCACTTGCACTTACTTGTACAGAAATTCCATCTGGCTTGGATTCCCAACCGCCAGTATCCATAATGATGAATCGACGACCTGCCCATTCGCATTCGTATTGAACGCGATCACGAGTAACACCCGGAGTATCTTCAACGATTGCTTCACGGCGACCAATGAAGCGATTAATCAAAGTTGATTTGCCAACGTTTGGTCGACCAAGAATTGCGACGATGGGAAGACCAAGGAGAGATCGCTGTGATAACAACTCCCAGATGCGATCTACCGTCTCTTCAAGATTCAGCTCTGTTGAATCGATGTGCACGGCATCCGTTGCCATCGCCAAAGGCGAAACGGTGCGTGTTGAATCGATTTCATCACGCGCTGCAAGTGATTGCGCAACTGCCTCTGCTCCTCGTGAATCTTCAGCTAGTTCGGCGTCGCGACGATTAGCGCGAGCGGCGATATCCGCTGTGAGATAAATCTTGAGCGCTGCATCCGGACATACAACGGTTCCGATATCGCGACCTTCTACAACTATTCCACGATCGGCCTTCTTAATAATCGATCTTTGGAGAGTTAAAAGTTCTGCGCGTATTTCAGGGATTGCGCTAATGACAGAAACTTTTTCGGTAACTTCGTGCGAACGAATTTCCTTAGAGATGTCACGTCCATTCAGAAATACTTTTGGGTCGCGTGGATCTGCGTTAAACGAAATTGGCGAATCAATTACTGCTGCAATGATGTCCTTTGGATTTTCACTCTTTATCGATAAAGCTAGAAAAGTCATCGCACGATAGAGCGCACCCGTATCCAGGTAATTCCAACCAGCGCGGATTGCAATTGATTTAGATGTGCTTGATTTGCCCGAGCCGCTTGGTCCATCTAGCGCTACAACAATCATTTTCACAGCCCATCTTTAGTTAGTTGATTCTATTGGCAATTGATGCGGAGTATTTACTTCTTTGGTGCGTGAACGCTCCAGCCATTGCTTTTAAGATGATCTGAAAGTTTTGCAGCATCGTTTTCGGAAAGCGCTAGCGTGATTAAACCCGTGAATTGACCTGGACTATGTTCAATTGTCAGATCCTCAACGTTGACTGATGCCTTTGCGCACTCATCGAATAGAGCGGCCAATTGACCTGGTTTATCTTCAATCACGATTGGAAGGAATGTGTACTCGCGAGCCTTTCCACCGTGCTTGCCTGGAATACGTGCGCGACCTTTCTGTCCTTCATTAATCAACTCTGCAATTGAATTCTCATCCTCGATGGATGCGATGAGATTGTTCAAATCGTTCTGTAGCGCACGCAGCAATGGTGTGAGCGCCTGACTATTGGCCGTGATGATTTCTCGCCACAGTTTGGAGTCCGACCCGGCTATTCGGGTTGTGTCTCGAAGACCGGCACCTGCTAGGCCCAGCCAGGCCTCTTCTCCCCCGTTGAGCTGCTTGGCCATTAAAGATGAGACCAGCTGAGGCAGATGAGAAACGAGTGCGACAGCTCTGTCATGTTCAGATGAGTCGAGGTCAATCTGGTGACCTCCCAAGAGTTCAATGAGCTCGGATGCCTTCTCGACGACGTCGCGATCTACGCCATGGGTATCGACAATCCATGGTCGTCCCTGAAAGAGATCAGCTCGAGCAGATTCAGCCCCGCCAACTTCACGCCCCGCCATAGGATGGGTGGGAAGAAAACGGCTCAAAGGAAGATGTGATGTCGATACATCAACCTTAACTTTAAACTTAACAGAGCTAATATCTATAAATGCAGCCTTTGGATTACCCTCAAATTCCCTATCGAGGACCGAATTTAACGCCCCTATTGGTGTCGCAAAGATAACCAGGTCTACTGGACTAGTTGATGGGCTCTTAATGAGATCTTCGGCTAGACCCTTTGCTCGAGCATCGGAATCTTGCATGCTTACACCCACACCATTGAGCGCTAAACCCAGCCCGATGGATGTGCCAATCAGGCCAGAACCAACAATTCGTACGTGGGAAAGTGTCATATGAGGCTCCTGCTTACTGAGCGATATCTCGTCGAAGCGCCTTAGCTCCGTGGAGGTAGATGTGGGCGATATCAGCCTTCGACAGATCGCTCTCAACATGAGCCATGACTCGCACAGTACGTGGCAGGGCTCCGGCTACATCTATTTCAACCGAGCAGATAAGAGGGGTATTTTCGAATCCAACTGATCGAGCAGCTGCCGCCGGGAAGGCTGCATCTAAATCTGGGCTTGATGTGAAAAGGACGGAAATGACGTCATCAGGAGTAAGGGAGTTAACCTTCAGAATCTCCAGGATTAACTCCTGGGTGGCAGCAGTAATCGCCTCGGCGGTATTGGCTTCGACCTGGGTTGCCCCACGAATTGCGCGTACTGACATTGGCCAATCGTACCCTTCTACTCATTTTCTCGGTTCTATATATTTAACGTTTTGCCGATAAATCTCTTTCAATTTTTCTTCACTTCGCAGCGCTTCTGGAATCTAGTCTTTCATGATCCAATGCGATCGCTCGTTCTCTGAATGTCGATAAAGAGGTTTTTGGAGTACCTATTTACGCGCAATTTTATCGATTTATCTATTCTCATTCCTGCTTCCATATTCAATATAGACTTATAGATAAGTATATTTATAAATTGAATAGCAACTTATGGTTTTATATCTAAAGCTGTTTGAAGGCTTATTAATTCATTGCTATTGAGATCTCTCCATCTTCCTTCGAGAGTTTCCCCCAAAGAGATAGGTCCAAACTTAGTGCGGATCAGTCGCAGGACATCTACCCCAACTGCCTCCATGAGGCGACGGATGATGTGATATCTACCCTCGTGGATAGTGACCTCGATCCACTGCGGAGACAGGTGCTTAAAGCTCAGTACTCGCCCCATCCCATCTTCGAGCTCAATCCCCTTCAAAAGGACCTTATCCACCCCTGTTGGGAGCTTGCCATCGAACTCAATGATGTAGGTCTTCTCAAGCCCGAAAGACGGGTGGGTGGCGCGGAAGGTCAGATCCCCGTCGTTTGTGAGCAAAATGAGGCCTTCGGAGTCCTTATCGAGGCGGCCAACGTGAAATAGGCGCTCAGTACGAAGGTCGATAAAGTCAGCCAATGAGGGGCGTCCCTCGGGGTCGAACATTGTTGACAAAACACCCCTTGGTTTATGAAGTACTAAATAAGTCTTAGACAATGAACGAGTAATTGTCTCGCCATCAACCTCGACTTTAACCTTTTCTGGATCAAACTTGGCCCCGAGCTCACGAATCTGGTGTCCATCGACGGTGACTCGACCATCCATGATGAGTTCATCAGCGCCACGGCGCGAGGTAATTCCGGCATCGGCGATGATCTTATTAAGGCGCATTTCGGCCATGTGGCTATCCATTCTCGACAGTCAACTCCCCCGCGTACGGTGCGGAAGGCTTAGGCGAGAAGTGTAGGGCGTTACTTAGTCAGTTAGCGAATCGAGGATCTCATCGAGACCATCGAGATCCGGCAGATGTGGAGCCAGAGGTGGAAGGTCGGTCAGAGCATTGAGTCCGAGGCGCTCAAGGAAGTAGCTGGTGGTCTTGTAGAGGATTGCTCCGGTCTCATTCTCAACCCCGTACTCCTCGACCAGGCCGCGGGTAATCAGAGTCTTCATAACGGCCTCGACATTGACGCCACGGATTGCAGATACACGGGCACGAGATACAGGCTGGCGATATGCGATGACTGCCAAGGTCTCAAGGGCCGCCTGGGTAAGGCGGTTCTGTTGGCCATCGAGAACGAATTTCTCGACCACTGCGCTGCAGTCAGGGTGGCTATAGAAGCGCCATCCCCCATTGATCGCCTTGAGGGTGAATCCGCGGTCTTCATACGATGGAACGAGAGCTTCGAGGGCATCGACTACCTGATCAACAGTCACCTGAAGGACAGATGCCAGCGTTAGTTCGGTAACCGGCTCATCGACTACCATCAATATTGCCTCAATGGAGCGAGCTAGCGCTGCCGGATCAAAAACATGTGAAAGTTGCGTATCTTCTACAACTTCTTGGGCTGGAGTCTCAACCTCTGGATTAGACATTTTCTTCCTCTTCTGTCTCATTTTCAGTATAAATCTCTTGGGACGCATCATCAGGAGCGGCTTCGGGCTCTTCGGCGACCGAGTCATCGAGGACAACGGGAACGTCAAACTCATCAGTGACCAGAATGTCGCCTTCATCGGAGCCAACCCAGCTGATTTGCAGCTCTCCCAGGGCGATAACCTGCTCAAATCGAAGCGCTCCCTGGCGGTAGAGATCGAGAAGGGCGAGGAAGCGGGCCACAACTACGAGAGTGGAATCGGCCCCTTGAACAAGGTTTCGGAAGGAGACGGTTCGACCCTTTCGAAGGGCCTCAACAACCAGTTTTGACTCCTCGGTCACGCTCACAAGGGCGCTGTGGAGGTGCTCAACGGCGACCACCGGAGGCGCCTTAGGGGTCAGCACGCGCTCAGCGATTGCGGCAAAGCGTTGAGCTCCGACGCCAATCAAGACCTCTGGCAATAGCGAGGCAAGCGCCGGGTCGAGGGCCACAACGCGAGGGAATGACTTATCGGCGGTAGCGATCGCATCCTGGAATGAGGCGGCGACTTCCTTAAATGCTCTGTATTGAAGGAGGCGAGCGAAGAGGATGTCTCGGGCTTCAAGGAGCGCAAGATCCTCTTCATCTTCGATTTCACCGCTAGGCAAGAGTCTGGCCGCCTTGAGGTCGAGAAGGGTGGCCGCGATAACCAAGAACTCCGTAGCTTGGTCGAGGCGCCAGCCTTCACCGCTTGCCTCGAGGGCCCGGATGAAGGCGATGAATTCGTCGGTGACTATGCTGAGGGAAATCTCGGTGATATCGAGTTTGTGCCGCGAAATCAGCTGGAGAAGTAGGTCGAATGGCCCGTCAAAGTTATCGAGGTGGACGCTAAAACCGCTCTCAGGGGCGATTGATTCAGCTTGTTCTGAGGTAATTTCCTCAGGCGCTACAGCACTTTCCACGAGGCGAACCATACTTGTCTTACTTGCAGTTGTCCGCGCTTTACGCGTAGAGTCGCGACAACTGAAAAGAGGTTTCTCGCTTGAACGCTAAATCGACATTTGATGATGACGTGGCTACAACCGCCACTCTCCTCGGGCGAACACCCCAGAATTTCTCTATCCCTGCTCCCATCACAGAGCATGGCGATGCGAAGGTAATTTCGATCTTTAATCAGAAAGGTGGAGTTGGAAAGACAACTTCCACTATCAACCTAGGTGCCGCGCTCGCCGAACTTGGTCGACGCGTTCTTCTTGTGGACTTCGACCCACAAGGCGGTCTCTCACTTGGTCTCGGAGTGAATGCACACGCTCTCCCACTTGAGAACACTGTCTATTACGCACTGATGACAGCTGATGCGAATATCGATGAAATTGTTTTGAAGTCTTCTGTTGCAGGTCTTGATTTCCTTCCAGCTAACCGAGATTTGGGTACTGCAGAAACAACTCTTGGCGCTGAAATCGGCGGGCAGCAATATCTAAAGCGCGCACTCGGTCGTCTTCGTTCAGAGTACGACGTTATTTTGATCGATTGTCAACCAACCATGGGTCAGTTAACTATCAACGCACTTGTTGCATCTGATGAAGTAATCGTTCCGTTGCAATGCGAGTACTTCGCTCTGCATGGTTTTATTGAACTTAAAGGCAATATCGACAAGGTTCGCAGCTTCCTTAACCCAGATCTCAAGTTGATCGGAATTCTTGCAACAATGTATGACCGCAAAACTTTGCATAACCGCGAAGTTCTTACTGCGATTCTCGAGAAGTATCCGGAAGATGTATTTGAAACAATCATTGCAAAAACAATTCGTTTTGCTGAAACAACCGTGGCGGGCGAGCCAATTACTGCCTATGCATCATCTTCTGGTGGCGCACAGTCATATCGACGACTTGCCCGTGAACTAATTGCCCGAGGAGGCGCACGATGACACGTAGAGCTAGCTTGCCAGGTGCGGATGAACTATTCCGTGCAAATACTCCAGCACTCAGCGCAGTACGTCAGGTTGCAGAACCAATTCAGACATCTGCGCCCGTGACGCCAGTAACTCAGAGCGCTGCCCCAAAGACCAAAAAGGGTGTTCGCACAATTTCTCGTCGTCGCGTTACTGCCGCTGAGAAGTCACCATCTGGTCGCGAGCTGCATGAAGAGAAAATCACGGTTTATCTCTCAACTGATGAACTCTTTGACCTCGATCAAGCTCGACTCATGCTGCGCGGTGATTTAGGGCTTGCAGTAGATCGCGGTCGTATCGTTCGTGAGTCAATTGCAGTCATTATCGCTGACCTGGAAGCCAAGGGCGATCAGAGCATCCTTGCTCGTCGCCTTCGCGGTATCTAGAACTTACTTAATTAAGTAATTACTTTGCTCTTGGGTGCGAAGTGCTGTATGTCTCGCGCACCTTATCGATCGTAATAAGCGTGTAGATCTGAGTTGTAGTCACTGAAGAATGCCCGAGTAACTCTTGGACGACGCGAATATCGGCACCACCATCAAGTAAATGCGTTGCATATGAATGTCTAAAGACATGGGGGCTTACCTTTCCTTCGAGTCCTGTAGCAACTGCTGCATCAAGAACTATCTGCCAAGCGCTCTGTCTAGATAATCGTTTTCCACGTGCATTGAGAAAGAGCGCAGGTTCAGATTTGGAATTCTTTGCAGCTAGAGCGGGTCTTGTGCGCGTGAAGTAATCTTCAATGGCCGCCACTGCGAATTTTCCAAGTGGAACTAGGCGCTCCTTCGATCCCTTTCCCCGCAATTTCAGTACGGTGACATCGCCATCATTGGTCTGCGTAACTGAAATGTCACTTGTATTAATTCCTACGATTTCACTGACGCGACCACCCGATGAATAAAGAAGTTCGAGCATGGCGAAGTCTCGAAGCGATATCGGATCTCCTTCACGCTTAGCCGATTCAATCAAGTTGGTGACTTCATCAACTGATAAAGCCTTTGGAAGTTTTCTGGCAATTTTTGCACTGACTATTTCAAGAGTTGGATTCGCAATATCAAATTCCAGCGAGGCATATTTGTAAAAGCCTTTGACTGCAGACAACGTGCGATTGATGCTCGAAAGAGCAAGACCCATCGCTTTGAGCGAAACCTCAAAATCCGTGAGATCTTGAACCGAAAGAGTGGCGAAATCCTTACTCGAATCCAATAGAAACGCCTCAAACTTAGCGAGATCACGGGCATAGGAAGAGATTGAGTTGCTTGATAGTCCTCGTTCAATTCGCAGTTGATCGAGATAAGAGCTGCGCGCCGCCTCGAACTTCATTGCACAACTGTAATTTAGTGAGCACCCTTACGGACAAGTGCAGCCGCAATCAGCCCTGAAAAGAGCGGATGTGGACGCGTAGGACGTGAGCGAAGCTCTGGGTGTGCTTGAGTTCCCACGTAATAGGGATGAACTTCACGAGGCAGTTCTACGAATTCAACAAGATCGCGATCTTTAAACATTCCAGAGAAGACCAATCCGGCTTCTGCAATCTGATCACGGTACTGATTATTTACTTCATAGCGATGGCGGTGGCGTTCTGAGACTTCAGTTGCACCGTAGACGTCAGCAACTATTGAGCCAGGAGTGAGCGTCGCCTTGTAGAGGCCTAGACGCATTGAACCGCCCATATCTCCCCCGCCTGCGACGATATCTTTCTGGTCATCCATCGTTGCGATGACATGTGTTCCGCTATCAGATAGAAATTCCGCAGAGTTTGCATCCTTAATCCCAGCAAGATTTCGGGCAGCTTCAATAACCATGCACTGTAAACCTAAGCAGAGACCAAGAGTTGGGATCTTGTTCTCACGAGCAAATTTAAGCGCTCCTAGTTTTCCTTCAATTCCGCGAATACCAAATCCTCCGGGAACACAGATTGCATCAATCTCACCGAGCGCCTTCTTCGCACCTTCTGGAGTCTCGCACTCATCACTTGGAACCCAGACAATTTCCACCTTTGCTTCATTTGCGAAACCACCAGCACGTAGCGCTTCTGAAACCGAAAGATAAGCATCGGGAAGATCGATGTACTTGCCTACGAGTGCAACCTTCACATTGTGCTTTGGAGAGTGAACCCGCTTCAGCAAGTCATCCCACTCTCCCCATTGAACTTCATGGCCGCCGAGTGAAAGGCGACGGACGATGTATGAGTCCAAACCTTCTGTGAAGAGAACCTTAGGAATGTCATAAATAGATGGGGCATCAACGGCTGCAACAACGGCCTCAACGTCGACGTCGCACATAAGAGAAATCTTTTTCTTGATTCCTTCAGGTATCGGGCGATCGCAACGAAGGACCACGGCATCTGGTGCAATACCAATGCTGCGAAGAGCTGCAATCGAGTGCTGCGTTGGCTTTGTCTTGAGCTCTCCTGAAGGTCCAATGTATGGAACGAGAGAGATGTGGAGATAGAAAACATTGTCGCGACCGACTTCTTGGCGAAGCTGACGAGCAGCTTCAAGGAATGGCTGCGATTCAATATCTCCGACAGTTCCACCAATTTCCGTGATGACTACATCCACGTCAACTGAATCATTAGCGAGCATGCGCTCTTTGATTTCATTTGTAATGTGCGGAATTACTTGAACAGTCTCACCAAGGTATTCACCGCGACGTTCGCGCGCGATCACACGAGAATAAACCTGACCGGTTGTGACGTTGGCTGATCCCTCGAGGTTGCGATCTAGAAAACGTTCGTAGTGGCCAATGTCGAGATCTGTTTCAGCGCCATCATCAGTCACAAATACTTCACCATGCTGGAAAGGATTCATTGTGCCCGGATCTACGTTGAGATAAGGATCGAGCTTCTGCATGGTGACGCGGATGCCGCGGGCAACGAGGAGGCGGCCTAATGATGAAGCTGTGAGGCCCTTGCCAAGACTTGAGGCGACTCCGCCAGTTACGAAAATATGTTTAGTCACATGCGCTTGGCTCATGGAAGACCATCTTATAGCTCTTCCGGCCCTAGCCACGCATGGCTAGCAATTCGGCGGCGTGTTCTCGCGCACTTGATGACTCCTCAAGGCCCGCCAACATTCGTGCAATCTCTTCTACGCGCTCAGATTGTCCAAGTTTCGAGACACCTGATTGAACAACTGATCCATCGCTGCTCTTCTTTACGACGAAATGGGTATCCGCCCATGCGGCTACCTGAGGTAAGTGAGTAACAACAATTACTTGAGAGTTTTGCGCCAAGGCATGCAATCGCTTGCCCACTTCAATCGCAGCTTTACCACCTACGCCTGCATCTACTTCGTCGAAGATGTAGGTACCAACCGGATGAGATTTTGCAATGACAACTTCGAGCCCCAGCATGATGCGCGACATTTCACCACCGCTGGCGCCTTTGCCTAACGCAATTTTTGGTCCGTCAACTTGGCCTTGAATCTGCATCGAGATTTCGTCGCAACCATGTTGAGTGAAATCACTTTCTTTGAGCGCGCCTGAATAATCTGGCGACATGACTTCTGCGAAGAAGCGCGTGTGCGGCATTGAGAGGGCTTGTATTTCAGTGGTTACCGATTGAGACAGTGAATCAGCTGCCGTTGCTCTTGCCTGCGAAAGGTTCTGGGCAGATGAGAGGAGTTTCTTCTTAATCTTCGCAAGATCGCTCTCTAGCTCCGCGATTCGCTCGTCCCCGCCTTTTAGATCTGCAATTGATTCCTTGCCAGACTTTGCCTTTGCGGCAAGTTGAACAAGTTCTTCATCGGCGCTCTGGCCACCTCCCCAACGCTTGATGAAAAGGTTGAGTTCAGCTTTACGATTCTGTAAGAAATCTAAACGTTCAGGGTCTGCTTCAAGGGACGTTGCATACGATGCCAAATCAGATGATGCATCATCGAGAATAAAGAGGGACTCGGCTACACGCTCTGCAATCTCTTCAAGGCGAGAGTCTTTTCCTTTAGCCGCATCGAGAAATCGACGCGCAGAATGAAGCAAAGTTAGCGCACCGGACTCTTCCGAATCGAGTGCCGCCATTGCTCCACTAGAGGCAATGCGAAGATCTTCAACGCTAGAAAGTCTCTTGATTTCATCTTCCACGCTAGATGGTTCGTTGCGGACCGCCTTGAGCTTTACCCAAGCAGCGAGAAATTCTTCAAGTTCTGCAATCTCTCCATCTCGTTTATTGGCTGATGCTCTCATCGCTTTGATGCGTTCCTTCAGTTCGAGATACTCTGAATAAGTTTCCTGATACTCGGAGAGAACGGATGCGATAACTGCACCGCCAAATCGATCCAGGAGCTCACGTTGACGGGCAGGCTTAACAATCTGTGAATTCGCAGATTGTCCGTGAATTTCAATTAAGGGCTCAGTGACTTCTGCAAGTGTTCCGGCAGGAACCGTTACTCCCCCACAAGAAGCTTTGCTCTTTCCGTCACTATTTACGGTACGAGTAACAATCAGCGAAGAGCCATCTACTTCAGCACCGATTTCATCCAGTTGTTCTTTGGACTCTTTAGTCACAGAGAATTGGGCAGTTGCAACAAGTCGCTCGGAACCATGTCGCACGAGTGAGCTATCGCTCTTGCCGCCCAAAACAAGGTTGAGAGCAGTAAGGATCATGGTCTTACCAGCACCAGTTTCACCGGTGAGAACGTTGAGGCCACGGCCGAGCTCGAGCTCTGATTGCTCGATGATTCCGAGATTACGGATAGAAATTTCTTCTAGATAAGAACGTTCACTCACCGCGCCAACCTTCAACGGGAAGTTTGAACTTTGCTACCAATCTATCTGTGAAGAGCGTCTTGGATACATGTGAAAGTTTGATTGTCTGAGAATCTCGAGTGATAAGGACGCGGTCGCCCTTGTGTAGAGGCATCTTGCGCAGTGCATCTGCAGAAAGTAGCGCCTCCGTTGAATCGATGGTGACGACGATTTCTGACTTGGGAGATACAACCATGGGACGCGAGAAGAGTGCGTGAGCAGAAATTGGCAGCAGGACGAGTGCATCTACTTCTGGCCATAGAACTGGTCCGCCAGCGCTAAAGGCGTAAGCAGTCGAACCAGTCGGAGTAGAGCAGATCAAGCCGTCGCAGCCCCAATGCGAAAGCGGGCGGCTATCAATTTCAACAAAAAGTTCGACCATCGTTGTGCCGTCACGTTCAACAGTTACCTCGTTAAGCGCCCAGCCTTTTCCAATCTCCTTACCGTCACGTTCTACAGAGAAGCGAAGGATCATGCGATCTTCAGATACATAGCTCTTCGAAATAATGCTTTCTGCAATGGCAGGAATTGTTGGGCGTTGAACTTCTGCCATAAATCCAACATGGCCCATATTTATTCCAAGAAGTGGAATATTTCGCTCTAGGGTAATTTCCGCTGCTCGAAGGATTGTTCCATCGCCTCCCAAAACAACAGCGATTTCAATTTCAGGAAGATCAGCTGGTGCAACTTTCTTGATACCTTCGATTGAGACGTCAGAGATTGTGTAGAGTGAAAATCCTGCTGAATAGAGAAGTGGAGCAAGCTCTTTGGCTGCTGCAACTGCTTCTGCGCGAGATGGGCTAATTACTAAAGCTGCTGAACGAATTGTCATTATGCAGGACCCATCGCAATCGCAGTATCGAGCGCTGCTTCATCAATTTCTGGAGCACCGCGACGTAGCCACAAGAAGTATTCAACGTTACCTGCTGGGCCCGGAAGTGGGCTTGCTGCAATGCCCATGGTGCCTAGACCTACGTCATATGCCGATTCTGCAACATCAAGAACTGCAGCGCGACGAAGCGCTGGATCACGGACGACTCCCCCGGCGCCCAACTTCTCGCGGCCAACTTCAAATTGAGGTTTAACCATAAGAACGAAATCAGCATCAGGCTTTGACACCGCAGCAAGCGCCGGCAATACGAGAGACAGTGAGATGAATGAAAGATCTGCGACAACTAAGTCGATATCTTCACTCACTTGATCACCAGTCAAATGTCGAATATTTGTGCGATCAAGTACCTTTACGCGCGGATCTTGGCGCAACTCCCATGCAAGTTGGCCGTAACCAACATCAACTGCAACTACGAGAGAGGCACCACGGCGCAACAAGACATCAGTGAAACCACCGGTGGACGCACCCGCATCGAGACAAGTCTTTCCTTCAACAGCGACACCCGTAAACACATCGAGAGCGCCCGCCAATTTATGACCACCGCGAGATACAAAATCATCGCGATCGCCTTGAATGGTAATTGATGTTTCCGCATCTACTTGAGTAGCTGGCTTTGTTGCGGGAATTCCGCCAACAAGTACTGAACGAGACTCGATTAAATCTGCAGCATGCTCACGCGAACGTGCCAGTTCGCGACGAACCAATTCTGCATCGAGACGAGTCTTCATTGCGTCCGCTTCTAGAGGTTATCGATTGACTTAAGGGACTCTTGAAGCTTTTCATGGAGCGCTTCAAAACGAGCCGAATGCTCAGAGAGGTCACTTGCATCAATCTCTTCCAATTCGGTTCGAACCTGCTGAACGAGGTCTACTTCATTCTCATCTGTCATGAGCGTGCCGCTTTCTTAGTAGGTGCTTTCTTTGCAATCTTCTTGGGAGCTGTCTTCTTAGTATTTTTCTTAGCCGGAGCCTTTTTCTTGAGCGCAGCAACTTCTTTGGCTAGCGCATCAAATTCTTCGCGCTTTACAAAACCCATTTTGAGTACGGCCGCTTCCACTTCCTCATGAATCTTTGCACGTACTGAATCGGCGCTCTCATGCGCCCAATCATTGAGCGCGGAGGCGATCTCAGCGGGTGTGCGCTCACCATCAGAGAGCTTCTGTGCATAGCTCTTGAGGGTCGAGAAGATCTCTACGAGGGGTGCCTTTGCCATGACGCAAGAGTATCGAGTTCATACGACTAGAGGCGGATAATCTCCGCTGCCTCAATCTGCCACCTGCTTGCAACTCCGGTGGGGCTCTGCCAGAACCTACGATGGATTGAGCCTGAAACTTCGATCCACTCGTCGCCTTCGAGAGTGAGGGCCACTTTGCGCATCTTTGCGCTCCAAGCAGCGACATCTAAAGTGTCCACGCCCTCGCGCTCTGATCGAGTCACAATTAAGCGAAATTCAACTACCTTATCCCCGCTTGGAAGTTCTTTCGTTGTCGCTGGCGCCGATACTCGCCCTCGGAGCAATAAGTCATTGAGCGAATAATCGACCTCCTCTTCAATTCGTTCGCTTTTTTTCTCAACCTTCTTTGTCGCAGCCATATAAACCCCTTTGATAGATGAAGGGGCGATGATTAAGTATTGCTCTGACAGAAAATCAGAGTTTAAAGAAGTATGTGGATATCTCTACTTCTTCGAACGTTCTAGCGCATCCGTCTCTTCATCGGGATCGAGGTCTGCACACTTTGAAAACCATTCGCGTGCTTCATTGATACGACCGGCCGCTTCGAGAGCATCGGCATATGCATAACGAAGCCTGAATGCCCAATCTTCGCTCTCATTCTTTAACTCTTTGCATTGCAATGTGACAACTGCTGCATCGAACTCTCCGAGATCGCGACGTGCACCCGATGCAACAATGCGCATCTCAATCTCCTCAGGTTTCGCTAATCTTTTTACCTCGTCAGAACCAGCCAAATTCAGGGCTTTTAAAGGGTTTCCGAGGCCACGTTCACAATCAGCCATGACTGGCCACATAGAAACATCGCCGGATATACGATTTGATGCACGTAATTCCTTCAGTGCGATTTCATAATGTCCTGCACGATATGCCGCATAACCAGCAGTCTCGCGAACTACGGCAAGACGACCAGCATGGTGTGCTGCTGCAACTGCATGCTTATGTGAAAGTTCAGGATCAATATCCATATAGAGATTTACACAGACCATATGGCGTGCAACAACCTTTGCATTTTCTGCAGAGAGACTTAGTAACTCTGCGCGAACACTCTTTTCGAGTTCTTCACCAGTGACATCATCTGGAATATCTGGTTCGAAGATGCGCGGACGAATTCGAGATTGATCCCGTTCTTGTGGAGCAGGACGAAACCCGCGTGGATCACTGGCTTCACGACCTTGAGAAACTTGACGTGTTGCTCCGGCGCGGTCAGGACGACCTCCGCGAGCTGGGCGTTCCTCACGAGATTGTGGACGCGAAGCTGAAGGTCTTGAAGATGAAGAAGGACGGCCAGAACTAGGACGATCTGAGCTAGGACGATCTGAACCTGGACGAGTCGATGATGAACGACCACTCGATGGTCTTCCAGAAGAGGGGCGCGAAGATGGGCGACCATTTGATGGTCGCGCTGGTCGATCGCTGTTATGTGGACGCTCTTCCATGGTTCTCTCCAATATTTACTAGCTAAGTTTAACTTCTGCATTTCACAAGCGTTGTAAAAAACGTTTGTGAAATAAAAAAGGGGCGCTTAAAAATAAGCGCCCCTTTTTATAAAAGAAGTCCGGCGACGTTCTACTCTCCCACAAGGTCACCCGTGCAGTACCATCGACGCTGAGAGGCTTAACTTCCGGGTTCGG
>JACCDX010995711.1_pt1 | contig 21997 bp, 13 predicted proteins | sample 7449681 | NCBI WGS metagenome assembly JACCDX01 (sample SAMN15323450, study PRJNA562643) | freshwater metagenome | isolation source: river surface water | place: USA:Blue River Watershed | collected 2017-08-18
GGAGCTGCTGCGGGCTTCTGAGCAGCCTGAGGAAATTCTTTTTGTAATAATCCTAAAATTTGTTGCTTGCTCTTAGGATCTAAGTTGTTAACAGCATCTTGAGCAGCCTTTAATGGAGAAGCTGCTGCTGGTTTTGCTGCCGGAGCTGCTGCTGGTTTTGGTGCTGGAGCTGCTGCTGGTTTTGGTGCTGGAGCTGCCGCTGCTGGAGCTGTACCACCTTGGCCACCTGCTGCTGGAGCTGTACCACCTGCTGCTGGAGCTGCTGGTGTTCCTGTACCTGCTACTGTATCTCTTCCTGCTTGAAACCCTTGTTTGGCAGCATCCCAAGCGCCTCTTACACCGCCTGCAACTGCGCCAAGACCTCTGGCTACACCGCCAACACTTTTACCAATAGCTTGACCCAACGGGCCTTCGTCTACTTGTTGACTTTCTGTAATAAGTTCATTAATTTTCATTTTAAGGGTTTCCTAATTCTTTTTCAAGGTATGCGATCATTGCTTGCTTATCAGTAGTATTTAACGCTGCAATCATCTTTTCGACCTCTTCATATGAAGCTGCTGTTGAATCCGAGGCTTGGATTTTCATATCATTGTAGACTTTGTCTACAATTCCTGCATCAACACCGTTGTCTAATAGAAATTTATGCAGCTGGTCGCTGTCTAATGGGCTTCCACTCATCTTCCAAGATGCTAATAACTTAGCACTAGTAATAGTTTCTGTTGCTTGTTTGCCGGCCCACGCTGCACCTGCTTTGAGTTTATCTAAGAAGCCAGCTTCATTAAGCACACGATTAAACAACATGTAGACCTGACCTTCGCTTAATGGACGAGTCTGACGGTAATAACTTTCTTTTGGTTGTGCAACTGGAGTGCCTTGTTTGTCAAAACCCACTGCTCCTGTTGCTGCGCCCTGCGCTGCTGCTGCCAATCCGCTTAGAGCATTGTCAAGTGCGCGAATACTGTCTGCTGGATTGCCTTCTACAGCAATTTTAGCAATAGTGGCATTGCTGATTTGATTAGCATACTGTCTTGCATTCTCAAATGTTGCTTTGGCTCCTTCAAAGTTGCCGGTATTCCATTGTTTAACAGCTTTTTCCCAAACAGAACCGAACTGAGCAAGTTGTTCTTGTGTTCCATATATCTTAGCGTTCTGGAATGTGCTAGGTAATCCGTTACCGATATTAATTTCAGAGAAGCTGTTATTTTGTGTAAGCGGAACTGGATTGAAATGTTCATAAGCTCCGCTGATCATTTTACCAACAGCTTCCATAGACTTACCAGCAAGCCAGCCAACTGCGGCAGCTTTCAAGCCTTTACCAACGGCAGTTGAAAGTCTTTCGCCTTTAAGTAATTCCTGTGCGCCTTTTAATACTTGACCAGCAACAGCACCACCTACTGGTCCTGCAGCCAATGATGCTAGTGCAGTAAGCACACCGATAACTGCTGCTGACTTGCCTGGATTGGCCTTAACCCATTCACCTAGTGCTGCTGTTTGTTCAGCTAGTTCCGGGAACTTGTTAGCGATCTTAGCTTTAAGGTTTTCAAACTTTTGATCAAATGCTTTGACTGGTGCTGTGTCTTGTAGCTTTGCACCTAGCTTGTCAATAATCTTATTGGCTTCTTTGGCAGCGTCTACGGCATTGCCTACAACAGAGCGGCTTTTGCCACCCTCAATAGATTGTTTTTCAACTTGAGTGAAGATCTGTTTAACTTGATCAGCAGTAAGTGCCGCTTCGATCAGAGGTACCAAGGCATTGTAAACGTTCTCCACAACGTACTGCTGTTGCGATGTTAACCCATTACAGCTCTCTCTAAGTATTGTCTTAGATGTCTGCATATATTGTTCAACAATTAGGGTATTATCAGATAAAGTTGTTAATCTCATATAAACTCAGTGATGTAATAGTTATTTATTTTAAAAAAGAGCTAAAGCTCTTATGCGTTATCGCTTACGCTCAACGCATTTTTTTCTTTCTTAGATATTAGCAAGTGATGAAGTATAGTTTGCGCGAAGCGCAAGTTTAATATTATCTAGATTGTTCAGTCACACTTTGCCCAGGCAGGGCAAAGATGAACATTATCTGAGTTGAACATGATCACTTAGCGTTACAGCATTACAGTGGCGGTTGTCCGGTACCACGAGCTGAGTCTTATTACAACGGCGGAATACAAATATACGCTAACATACTTGCATTCGTAGGGTTTTTCTCCCTTCTTTTAGCCTTTTAAATTCTTTTCAAACAGCAAAACCAGTTGTATGAAGGCATATCTGATCTAGGTCCTGTTAAGGATACTTGCTGAGTACTCTTGGCGGCTAGAGATTTCCGTCCGGGCGTAGTTAAACCCCTTGTCATGGGCACCTGATCTTAGCTGGTGCTTGCTTACTACCGCTTATTACTTGCCTGTGGATTTGGGTTTTTTGAGGATATGTGAGCCGTGAACTCGAACCTGGATATGACCGTTGTACCAGTCAGTAGATTCTAGAACTTTGTGCTTGAACTGTTCCCGTGCCTCAATGTAGCTGCATTCAGCCTTTGTCGTGCAATAAAAGAGTATTTCTCTGGTGAAGTTATCTTTGCCTAGCTTTTTAATATCTGCTGTGAGTGCATCGCTGGAACCGTAATAATCTTTCCAGTCTGACTCTATTTTGCCTCTAATCTTCTTCTTTTTCTTTTTGCCGTTCTTAAGTGTAACTGTTTTATATGTTGTTTTTGCGAATTTAGCTAGTTTTTTGCCTATATACTTGCGACCAGATACATTATTGGTAATGAGATACACGAAGCCGATAAACTCTTCGGAGATTTCTTCGACTATCTTGTTCTTGTAATACCATGTCATGTACCTTTAGTTATCTTGGGTGGTCTGCCTACCATGCCTTTTCTGGCTGCTTTTCTTGCCTCTCGTTCTTCTTGTATCTCTACTCGCCTTTTACTTGCTTCGTTGCGTATTTCTGATAGCCAATATCGTGCCTTAATGCCTGCCTCGTCGCTGCCTTTGTATTCAAATCTAGTTTGCCACTTAAAGTATTCCTGGAAAGCGGCAATCATTTTATCATGTGATTCTGTACTCATCGCCAATTTGGACCCAAGAACCAATGTGCAAGTGTTACTCTTGTTCCTTTTGTAACAGGTAGCACTCTATGATTGACGTAACTTGGGAAAATAATTAAACTGCCTTGCTTTTTAAAGTCGTGCATTGCCTTAGGGTTGCCTAAAAATAATTCTAAATCTCCGCCCTCGTGTTCCTCGTCTGACAAATTTAAAATAGCTGTTAGCTTTGAATCAAAGATTTCATTGTTAACGCCATCAGTGTGCCAACCGTACTCGCCGTTGTTGTCTGCGGAGTATGTATTAACGTGAACTGTGTCAAAGTTTGAAATATGATGCAGATCAAATCCCCAATACCGTCTATTGGAATCAAATACTGCATGTGTCATCTTTTCAAGAGCATCTTTAACTTCACCGTACCAAGCATGTTGAACTTTTGCAGTCTTTACAACATCTTCTGCCGGAATATCTTGGATAGTCTTAGCTGAGTTAGCTAGCACAAACTCTTTAATACGCTGGCACTCTTGCGGACTGTGAAAGTCTGTGAAGCAGAAGTATTCGTATTTCATGTTATGATCTCGATATCTGTGCTGTAACTAGTAAATCCGTTTTCCTTAATAACCTTAAGTACATGGTTTACACGGCTAGTTAGATCGTCTCTGTGTGAAATTAAGAATACATTCTTGTCTCTTTCGCGGGTCATGCGTTTTAGAACGCTAATTGCGCTTTCTACACCACTAGAATCCATACCACTATCTACTAATTCGTCGATAAACAGCAGGTTAATGCTTTGATATAGGTTTTCCCACACGTCTCTAAATGCCCAACTTAGGCTTAAAATGAGTCTATTTCGTTCACCTCTGCTGAGGTTATCGAAGTCTAAGTCCTGTCCAAGTTGTGTAATAATCACTGTTAAATCGTTCTGAAATTCTACAGTATGTGGCAAACCGATCTTGTCGAGATAATAGGTTAAACGCTGATTTAAGAACGCTAAGTTCTGATCAATAATGCGTTTACGTACAAAACTATCTTTGTTTGTTAACAGTTTATGCAGGAATTCTTGGTGATCCTTAACACGAACTAGTTCGTTTAAGTTGTTCCAATCAATTACTTGAACAGCAGTAGACTTGAGTTCTGTGATCTGTTCATCATAGGGGTTTTCTTCTCCTACTTTAACTTCTAGATCACGCTCTAACCCGTCTAACGTACTCTTGTGGTTAAGTGCTTGTTCTAAATTGTCATAGGTAACCTTGGGGCAATCGCCTAATGCGCCTAATAACGACAATGCTTCGTTGAGTGTTGCAAGTTCTTCTAGGTATTCGTTAATTAGGCCCTTGCTTTCTTCAACGTGCAATGCTTTAGTAGACATCATTTCGTCGTGTTTGGTATCGTGCAACTCTTGACCGCAAGCATGGCACTTATGATCTGCAAGACTAACTAGCTCTGCTTCTAGTTTAGTTAAGGACTTTTGTTCCTTTTCTAATGCAGATGTTTGTTTTGCAATTAAAGAATTAAGACTATCTATCTCTTTCTTGGTTTTAGTCCACTCAACTAGTCCACGTTGATTAGCAATCTCAACATCAATATCAATATCACTGAGTCTGTCGATACTTTTTAACAAGTTTTCTAAAGCAGTTTCCTTTTGATCACTCCAGATCTTCTGTTTGCGTTCCAGTGCTTCGATACTCTGCTGGATTCTTTCGTTACTAGCTTTAACAGTTTCGATACGAGTGTTTTCGCTAGCAATAGCATCCTTAGAAACCTTGATAGAGTCTTTAAGTTGTTCTGCTTTTTCGCTTAGGATAGTAATACCTAATAGCTGTTCGATGATAGCACGTTGATCAGCGGCTTTCATACTGAGGAAAGGCTCAGTATAAGTGTTTAACGCTACAAGATGCTTAAACATTTCGTGGCTCATGCCAAAAACTTCTTCGATAGCCTTTTGTGTTTCTCGACTATCACCTTGTGATTCGTCTAAATCTGCAAGCTCTTGCTCTTGCCCGTTAATGCTAAACTTTAATAAGTTAGGTTTGCGTCCACGTTCGATGTGATATGACACACCGTCCTTTTCAAAGGAAACTGTAACCAACATACCTTTGCTGTTAATCTTGTTAATAAGATTGTCACGTTTAATGTTAGTTAGAGCTTGCCCGTAGATAGCGTAGCTTAGACCATTAATGATTGTAGTCTTACCTGTACCGTTACGGGCACCGCTATCATCTCCGCCTAAGTCTAAGTTTTCGCCAAGTACTAATGTTAACTGTCCGCGATCAAAGTCAATAGCTTGAGTTTGGTTGCCCACGCTCATAAAATTTTTAACAGTTAGGTTTTTAATTTTCATCATAGTTCGTTATAGATATCCAATAACAGTTTTTTGTCGTATGTGTCACTTTCAATTGCGTTGATTTGATTCATAACAATAGTATCAACGCTTTCAAAGTTAATATCGACAGGAGTAGATGTAGAATCTACTTCTACTTTTTCAGGAATTAACATTAATTCACGCAGGTTGTACTGCGGCATAAACTGTTCCTTGATAAAGTTAGCTTCTTCAAACGTAATAGGCAGGTCGATAGTTACACGACAATGCATCTTGTCCTTTAATAAATCAGGGTTGTCGATGATTTGGCTCAACTTAAACAAGCGATATACAGGTTGTCCAGGCCAAGAGCGATACTCGGGCTCTTTGCCCCATTCTAAAATCATCATACCGCGATCGTCGTCGCCTGCGTCTGCATAGTTGTGCGGAAACGCATTACCGATATAATGGATTTTTCCTTTAGTTTGACGCTTGTGAAAGTGTCCTGTGAATACATAGTCCTGATTAGCAAAGTGTTCGCCTTGCAATTGACCGTGGTCTGGCATCTGGATCATAGCATTCATGTAAAAATGTGGAAGTTCTAAATGTCCAAATATGTACTTGCTCTTAATCTTGGGAACCTTTTGCCATTCGTCACCCACTAGCCAAGGCATAATAGTTACATCGCCTTCGTTGATAGTTTTGTTAACAACAACAATGTTAGGAAACAATCTAGCAAACTCGAGACTGTGGATTTCACGTTTGTCTTTGTAGAACTCATCATGATTGCCCATGATAAGATATACTTTTTCAAAAGAGTTATTAAGTCTTTCCAAGTTAGACACCGTGTAATTCATAGTGCTAACATCTGTAGTACTACGATTGTGATGCCAGTCGCCTAGGAAGATGCAGGTCTCTGCACCTTCTGCTTGGGCTTGTTCACAAAACCAAGTTACAAATTCTTCGCAATCTTGGTTATGTACTCGACTACCTGATTTTAATCCAAAGTGTATATCAGTGAAACACGCTACTTTCTTGAATAGGTTCATAAGTTATTATACAATTTTCCACAGTAAAAGATCAATCTAAATCGCTACCAGAAGTGATCGTAACTGGCCCAGCATTAGCATTGCTGCCGCCACTGTTCTGTCTAGTCCAGCTTGGGTTCATGCCGTTCATTTCCAAGATATCATCTCGGATGTTTTGATTGCGTTTCTCGATATTAATAATGCGAACGAAGCTATTAGTAACAGCAGCAGTATAGTATGCAAATGGATTGTCTGATTTTGATTCATCAAATTGTAGTCCTATTTGAGTAAGTTGTAGAATGGCCTGGCCCTTCATTTCGTCGTTGTAGGTATAACCTCTAACGTTACCTCTAGTAGCATAACGATCACAGAGTTTTAAAAACATACGAGCTAAGTCGTTAGTCATTTGTCCGTGTTCTTTGTCAAACTTGCCGGTTTTAATCCCGCCCTTCCAATGGCTCTTGCCTACACAAATAAGCTCATCTTCGTCATTAAACTTCCAATGTTGGAACGGAGGAAAGTTTACCTTCTCGTGGCTGTCTGCGGTATTCTTTAGGGTTTTCTTACGACCCGGAGCAAGCGGAATATGTTCAAACGTCATAACACGGAATACTAGATCGTGTTTGTCGATTTTCTTATAATCAACTTCGAATTCTTTAGCTGGCAACTTTTTACCTGCTGCTACCATTCCTGCTTCGTGGGCTATTTTGCTTAGTCTTGCAGCCCTGTTTCTTTTAGCTTCTGCAATAGTTCTAATGTTAAGTTTTTCTAAACTAGGTACAATTAAATCGTATTCGTGGTACTCTGGTTTAGTAAACGAACAAAATGTATTTTTGCTTAGGTGTATTTCTCTTAGTAGATCCTTGTTTGTAAGATATTTGATCTTTGGTACGTTCATTATCTAGATTTCTCCAATATTGTTTATATAATAGCACATTTTTACTGTAATAAATAGACTATATGACAAGGAAATTCGCTCAAAATGCCATTATCAACTAATCCTCTTGCTCAATTAGTAGCAAGCGTATCGCAGTCTATTAGCCAGGCAACTAACGCAGCCCAAGCTAAGTTACCGGATGTTGGTTCTGCAATATCCAAAGCAGGTCTTGATAGTAAGATCAGTGCGCTATCCGGCGAGCTCGGCTCCGGTTTAAACGGATTAACTGGTAATATCAAGAGCGGGTTGTCGTCTGCACAAGGCATGTTAGGATCTGCAACAGGTGCTCTAAACAGTTCTGGATTAGGCGGTCTAGCTAGTACTGTGCAAAGCCAAGTAGGCGGTGCAATTAGTTCCTTACAATCTGTAGCTGGATCAACATCTAACATTGCAGCAGACATCTCCGGTGGTTTAAACAAACTAACAGGTGGTAACTTAGCAGGTGGACTAATGACCCTTGCAGGATCTGTTAGTTCAGCAGCAGGTATGCTTAACAACATACTTAGCTTAAAACGAGGAGCCAACCTTCCATCGGGAGCGGAAGCATTTGTTAAACAAGGTACAGCAATTAAGTTAGCACCGGGTGCTAAAAACGACTGGCGTGTAAGAATTACTTGCCAATGGAATATTTTTAACAGTCCTTTATTTTCGTTGTTAGAAAATACAGGCGGAGTTGTTTGGCCATACACTCCAAACATCACAGTTTCAACTAAGGCAGAATACAATTCCTTGAATGCTATCCACAGCAATTATACAACATATTCTTATAAGCATAGTGCTGTAGACGACATTCAGATCACAGGTGAGTTTACTTGTGAAACAGAAACTGATGCAGCATATTGGATTGCTGCAACCACATTCTTTAAGACAGCAACTAAGATGTTCTTTGGACAAGGCGAGTTTGCAGGTAATCCACCATTGATATGTAACTTAACAGGTTATGGTTCGAGTGTATTTGACAAGGTACCTGTAATCATTAAATCTTTCTCAGTTGATTTAAAAGACGATGTGAACTATATCAGATGTAACACATTTGGAACCAACACTTGGGTTCCTGTAGTTAGTACAGTAACAGTAACAGTATCTCCTGTTTACAACAGAGCAAGACTTCGTAAGTTTAGCCTACAAGATTATGCTCGCGGTAAAACAGCTGATGCTAACGGAGTAGGATATATCTAATGGCAACTTATAGCAATGCAAGTCCTTGGGCAAACACAAGACAAAATTCCTTGTACCTTGAGTTGATGGATATCAGACCAGTACCAGCTGAACCTGACGACTACCAATATGTAATAGAAAACCAATACCGCCATAGACCGGATCTATTAGCCTACGACTTGTACGGCAATCCAAAACTTTGGTGGGTATTTGTTCAGCGTAACTTGAGTATTATTAAAGATCCTATCTATGATTTTGTACCAGGTACAACGATCTATCTTCCTAAGAGAAGCAATCTAGAAAAGTTTTTAGGAGTTTAATGTGGCAACAACATACGAGACCGGAACAGTACAGAAGTTTGATGACGGTTCGAGATTAACCACATATTCTGACGGCACTACTTCTACTAGAGATACTGGCGGTAAGATAACAATTAGAAAACCAGACGGATCAGAAGTAAGTTCTGAACCGACCAACTCCTCTATTGGTATAGGTACTGTAAGTAAAATTACAAATTTAACGTTGCCTAAGGCAACAGACTTGTTAAAGAATGGTGTGTCGAGTGTTTTAAAAGACTTGTCAAAGTCTACGTCGGCTGCTACAAAGAATCTTCCTAACTTGGTTAAAAACCCAATGGAGGATTTTGCATCAGTTAACGTTCTATGGACATTGGCCTGTTTAACACCTGAGCAATTTAACAATCCGTCAACATACAGAAAAAGCCCTAGCGATCTTCAGCATGTTGTATTTTCTTCAGGCGGCAGATTTGACAAGCAAAGAGTAAACACTTACTTTGGCGCACCAGAATATTACGTTAATAATTTTCAGATGAATTGTATTATTGGTACAACTGAAAAGACAGGAAATAGTAATGCTGTAAAATTCTCGTTTGATATTTACGAACCCCATTCTATGGGTTTGTTATTGCAGAGTATGCAGAATGCTGCTATCAAAGCAGGTTACCTAAGCTACCTAGACAATACTCCTTATGTTCTAAGAATGGACATACAAGGATATGATGAAGTTGGCATGGTGATTAAATCGGTAAAGCCTAAGTTCTTTACCATGAAGTTAACTTCTATGAAGTTTAACGTTACAGAAGGCGGCAGCAATTATAAAGTTGAAGCGATTCCTTATAACCATCAAGGCTTCTCGGACGCTATTAACACCTCCTACAACGACTTAAAAATTGTTGGGGATGCCAAGGGCAAGGGAGATGTTGCGGAGCTGTTAAGCACAGGCAAAGATAGCTTAGTGGGTGTTTTAAATCGCAACGAAGAAAAGCTGAGAGCGGAAGGAAAGATTGGTATTCCGGATCAATATTCTATACAATTTCCAAAACTAGCTAGCGATTGGTATTCTTCTGCCGGCGATAGCAAAAAACTATCTAGAGCAACAGTTAATCCTCTCGAGGATTTAATTAAAACTATTTCCGGCGGTGCTGCAAAATCAACTGATCCTGCAGACATGCCAATGAACGACATTGGAACAGCAAGCCTAGGGTTTGATCAATCCCGCGGCGGTAATACAGCATTTAAACGTGCAGGCGATCAAATAGATTCTAAGTCCGGTGTTATCAAACGTGACAACATGACAATTGATCCAAAGATCAGAGCATTCCAGTTTGGACAAGGTCAAAGCCTAACAGCAATGATTAATCAAATTATTCTTAGTTCAGATTATGCTAAGAAAGCAATTGATCCTGTTAACTTAACACCTGAAGGTTATATCAAGTGGTTTAAGTTAGACGTACAAATTGAGTTATTAAAGTATGATCCTCTTGTTGGCGACTATGCTAAAAAGATTACATACCGTGTAGTTCCGTATTATATTCATCAGAGTATTTTCTCTAACCCAAGTGCAGCGCCAATTGGTTATGCAGAGTTAATGAAAACTGTTGTTAAAGAATATCAATATATCTACACAGGTCAAAACGTTGATGTTTTAAAATTTGATATTAACATTAATAACTTATTCTATACTGGCGCAAATCCTAAACCAGAAAATGAAGCAGCTAAAACTTCTAACCAAGATCAGAAGTTAGCTGAAGTAAAGAATAATACAACTAAAACAGGTACTGGTCAAGCACCAGAGGCGCAAGCCGCACAGATGGGACGTTCTAGACCTAAGAGAGATCCTAGATTGTTAGCAGGATACAAGGGCGGTTCTGGAGATAAGTCTACAGAACAAAACGTTGCTGAAAACTTCCAGCAGGCATTTATCAGCGGCAATAGTGCTGACCTTATTTCTGTAGACTTAGAAATTTTAGGCGATCCGTATTGGTTAGTTGATAGCGGCATGGGTAATTATTTTGCAGGAGCATCTAGCCCTACATCACAAATTACCAACGACGGAACAATGAACTACGAAGGCGGCAACGTTTACGTTTACCTAACATTTAGGACGCCTGCTGATATTAACGAAACTACAGGTCTGTATGATTTTTCAGTTAACGGAAAGGAAAGCCCATTTGGCGGAATCTACAGAATCAACTTAGTTGAAAATTATTTCCAAGATGGATTTTGGAAACAAAAATTAAAATGCTTAAGAATGCCAGGACCTCAAGGACCAGAAGTTAGCAAAACAGATCAAGGCAAGATTGCTTCTGTTATTTCTAAAGCTGATGCAGGCGCAACTCAAATGGATACGAAGGAACCTGCAAAAACATCACCGATACAAGATACAACAAAAGAAACACCAGTTAAGAATGCCAATGCTACACCTGCTACAGGTAGCACAGCTTCTAAGCAAGGAACGACAGGAGCGACAGAAACTAAGGTTACATCTACCCAAGGCCAGCGTGTTGCGGGTTATAGATACTATAGAGATTTAGGACAGAAATAATGGCAGAGTTACAAAGACCGTCAGCGGAAAACGAAGGTAAAAGTGGTGGCCTTGGCAATGGCATGTATATGGCCAGAGTTATTAGTCATTTAGATTCTACGTTCATGGGCGGGTTAGAAGTTAGTATTCTAAAAGACCAAAACAATACTCCGGGCGAGGATGCAGAAACACAGATTGTAAAGTATGCACCACCGTTCTTTGGTTATACTCCGTTTGAGTTTATGGGCAAAAATGATGGATCGAATTCTACACTAGATGGATTTAACGACACACAAAAATCTTATGGTATGTGGTTTGTCCCACCTGATGTAGGAACAAACGTTCTTTGCATGTTTATTGACGGAGATCCATCTCAAGGATTTTGGTTTGCCTGTGTCCCTGGTAGATATATTAATAACATGGTACCTGCTATTGCAGCCACCACAGAAAACGTTTTAGACGACGATGACAAAAAGCGTTATGGCAGCACAAAGCAGCCATTGCCAGTTGCTGAGGTAAACAAACGTATTAACGGCGAAAAGCAAGAAATTAATCCCGAAAAGATTAAGAAAGTTGTACACCCAATTGCTGATAGATTTTTAGAACAAGGGACAATCGAAGATGATGTAAGAGGGCCATCAACATCTAGTCCTCGTCGTGAAGCACCCTCTATGGTTTTTGGTATTTCAACTCCCGGCCCTGTCGATCGTAGAACAAATGCCAAGAAAGCAAAGATAGGTAAAAACGACAGCCAGACTGATCCAGTACCAGTGAGCCGTTTAGGCGGCACACAATTTGTTATGGATGATGGTGATGATCGTTACCATAGGGAAACAACAGCAGCTGAAGGTCCTGTAAAGTACATTGACCTGCTAGCCAAAGATGCACAGAAAAAATTGCAAACAGGCGAAGCAACTGTGCCTTATGGAGAGTATTTTAGAGTCCGTACTAGAACAGGACATCAACTGTTAATGCACAACAGTGAAGATTTAATTTACATTGGCAATGCTAGAGGAACTGCTTGGGTAGAAATGTCCAGCAATGGTAAGATTGATATCTATGCAAGAGACAGTATCAGTATCCACAGCGAAAACGATTTAAACATTCGTGCTGCTAGAGACATTAACCTTGAAGCAGGCCGTAATTTAAACATGCACACTGACAGCGGAAAGTGGCACGTTGAAATTGCAACAGACATGGAATTTTTAATTAACAGCGATGCTAAGTTAACAGTAGGAGCAAACCTAGATATTTTAATCGGCGCTGCTACAAAATTTTCAACAAACACTGATTTAGACATTGCAGCAGGCGGCGAAGCAAAAATTAGTTCTACTGGCGACATGAGTTTAGGCTCAAGCGGAGAACAGAAGATCAACGGATCGAAGATTAATTTAAATGGTCCAAACAATGCTGAACCAGCTTCTGTTGCAGACTTTGTTAAACCGTACGATTTACATGATAATCCTGCAACAAGTGTAACAGCAGGTTGGGACAAGAAATATCAATCAGGCGTTCTACAGAGCTTTATGAAACGTATTCCGATGCACGAGCCATGGGCATTGCATGAGAATATGGCACCGGATCAATTAACTCCTGACAAAACAGATAGGGATGCATAACTATGGCAACTAAACTTTATAATCAAAAAATTGCAGCATCGAGCTCAGCAACCGTTACAGAAAATGCTGGAATGTTTACTTACAAAGGTTTCAATTCAAAAGAAACTTCTAAGAACTACAAGCTCTACGATATTGATCTAGTTAAGCAAGATTTAATCAATCACTTCTACATTCGTAAAGGTGAAAAATTAGAAAATCCAGACTTTGGAACAGTGATTTGGGATATGTTATTTGAACAATTTACAGAAGACGTAAAGACAATTATCTCTAAAGATGTTGAAGATATTATTAACTACGATCCTAGAATTGCAGTGAATGAGATTCAAATTGACAGCACTGATCAAGGCATTAGAATCCAGGCGGATATAGTGTATATCCCCTTTAATGTTAACGAAAGAATGACATTTAACTTTGATAAAACCCACTCTGTGATAAACTGACCACATTATTTTTTGTGGTAAATATTGGTATAGGGATAGGAAATGACTACAACAAGCAGACAAAATAATTTAATTCTAAACCAAGACTGGACTAGAATTTACCAAACATTTAAAAATGCGGATTTCAAGTCTTACGACTTTGAAAATCTACGCCGTGTTATTATCACGTATCTACGTGAAAACTATCCTGAAGACTTTAACGATTACATCGAAAGCAGCGAATACCTAGCCCTAATTGATGCTATTGCTTTCCTTGGACAGAGCCTTGCATTCCGTATTGATCTAGCAAGCCGTGAAAACTTCATTGAATTAGCTGAAACTAAAGAAAGTGTTTTACGTATTGCTCGTATGTTGTCTTATAATGCCAAGCGAAATGTTTCGGCAAACGGTCTGTTGAAATTTTCTACAGTAACTACTACAGAAGATATTATTGACAGCAACGGTAAAAACCTAGCACAACAAATTATCACATGGAATGACCCAACTAACACAAACTGGTTAGAACAATTTATTATGGTGTTGAATTCTGCAATGGCAGACAACACAGAGTTTGGCCGTAGCCAAGGTAATGCTACTATCCAAGGGATTCCTACTGAACAATATAGATTTAGAACAACTACTACAGACGTTCCTTTGTACTCGTTTACAAAAACAGTTGCTTCTAGAGGAATGCCATTTGAGATTGTTTCAACAGCATTTAAGAATAGCGAAAATATCTACGAAGAACCGCCAGTTCCTGGCAACCAGTTAGGATTCGTTTATCGTAACGATGGTTCAGGCCCAGGCAGCGCAAACACTGGATTCTTTTTAATGTTCAAACAAGGAACATTAGAACTTGCTGACTTTGGTATTGATATTCCTACAACCAACGAAAAGGTTGCAGTTGATGCGTCTAATATCAACAACAGCGATGTCTGGTTGTTTAGTTTAAATTCAGCTGGCGCACAGTTAGAGGAATGGGAAAAGGTTTCTAATTTAATTGGTAACAACATTGCTTATAACAGCGTAAGTCAAAACATTAGAAACATCTATGCAATTAACACTAAAGAAAGAGACACGATTGATTTAGTATTTGCTGATGGTGTTTACGGAAACCTGCCTCAAGGAGCATTCCGTGTTTATTACAGAACCAGCAATGGATTGTCATACACAATCTATCCTAATGAGTTAAGAGGTATCAATATTGGTATCAACTATCTTAACAAATCCGGTGTACAACATACACTAACAATTGGACTAGCATTACAATCTACAGTTGCTAACTCTGCTGCGTCTGAAGACATTGACACAATTAGAACAAATGCACCTGCTGTTTATTATACACAGAATCGTATGATTACAGCAGAAGACTATAATCTAGCTCCATTGTCGAGCTCACAAAACATTGTTAAGATTAAAGCAATCAATAGAACCTCAAGCGGCATTTCTAGAAACTTTGATATTATCGATGCTTCTGGAAAATATAGTAGCATTAATGTGTTTTCAGATGACGGTTACATTTACAAAGAACAAGACGAAAATGTTTTAACATTTAAGTTCAACAGTAGAATTGATATTATTAATTTTATTCGACGTTCAATAGAACCAACATTTACTAGTTCGGAAATTTATAATTTTTACTTTACAAAGTTTGATAAGATATTGTTTACAGACACAAAAACAGTTTGGAATTCTGTAACAACATCGACACCGACCGGTTACTTTAAAAACCCAATCGACGGGTCTTTATATAAAGTAGGCTCTTATTCAACTAGCAGTTTGAAATATCTATCACCAGGTGCATTAGTTAAATTTGTGCCACCTACTGGTTATTCGTTTAAGAAAGGTAAATTAGTAACTACTGACTCAACTGATGCTGAGCAAACAAATATATTATGGACAAAGGTTGTTAAAGTTACAGGCGACGGCACAAATGCTGGTCGCGGTGTTTTAACTAGCGGACTTGCTCCAATAATTCTTAGCGACAATGTTCCTACCGGTGCTATTGCATCAAGAATTGTTCCGAGATTTGTTAATGACCTTAGCACCTCTCTTGAAACAGAAATTGTAAATCAATCATATCAGAACCTTAATTTTGGTTTAAGATATGACATGGCAACTTCTCAATGGAATATTATTACTTCTACAAACCTTGACCTTGTAAGCAATTTTAACCTGGGTAAAGCAGGCGATACAACAAACACTAGTGTTGACTCATCTTGGATTGTTGCGTTTGTTAAAGAGGCTGACAAATACGTTGTAAGAATTAGAAAACTATCTTACATCTTTGGAAGCGTAAATCAAAATAGATTTTACTTCGACAGCAACGAAAAGCGTTACAACGATCAACTAGGCAATGTTGTTAAAGATCAAATCAAGGTCCTTGGCATTAACACTGGCAGCAACTTCATTACAGAAATGAAGCAAGACATTCCGTTTGAGATCAGCGACACAATTAAATTTGATGACGGATACGAAAGCACAACTGAAATTAAATTGTCTTTCTTTGATGCAGACGACGACGGCGTTATCGATAATCCAGAATCGTTTGAAACTATTGTTGGTACAGACCAAGATTTGAATTATTTGTTCTTTAAACAATCAGTTGATTCTTATGGAACAACAACATATACATTATTAGATAATTCAAATGATTTAATTTTAATTAGAGAAAAAGAATCTCTAATTGACTTCACTGATACAACAACTTATGTTGACGGCCAATTAATTTATTTCTACGATATCGATGAAAGCATTGTAAAGATGGTTAACAGAACAACCAACACGTTGGATATTGACAACACATACAAGGCCGTTATTGGAAGACGTAATTTAAAATTCCAATATATACATAATGCCAGCGTTGATCGTAGAATTGATCCATCATCAAGCAACATTATTGATCTCTTTATGTTAACAAGATCATACGATGATGCTTATAGAGTTTATCTAGCTGGCGGCACAACAACTGAACCAGAAGCTCCATCGAGCGACAGCTTAAGAATAAACTTTGGTACAGCGTTGTCTCCTATTAAGTCTATCAGCGATGAAATCATTTATCATCCCGTGAAGTATAAGATCCTATTTGGATCTAAGGCAGATACAAAATTACAAGCTACTTTTAAAGTAGTTAAAAACCCAACCCAAACAGTTAATGACAACGATTTAAAAGTTAGAGTTATTACAGCAATTAACACTTTCTTTGATATCAATAACTGGGACTTCGGCGATAGATTTTATATGAGCGAATTGACAACTTATATTTTAAACTCTGTTGCTCCCGACTTGGCAAATATTGTTATTGTACCAAAACAATCTAGTCAAGTGTTTGGTAGTTTGTTTGAAATCCAAAGTAGGGCAGACGAAATTTTAATTAGTGGTGCAACAGTAGATGATGTTGAAATTGTTACAGCAATCACAGCAGCTGAAATTGGCGCAAATATTAATAGCATTGTTACGGCGACATTTTAATTATGGCAGATAAATTTTATCCTAAAAGCAATTTACCGATCAGAAGATCCGTTGACCTTCTACCTGTTGTTTTCCAAACAGATACAAACGATAAATTTTTATCGGGTGTCTTAGATCCTTTAGTACAACCTGGTGTATTAGATAAGGTTGTCGGATACATTGGTCGCAGATATGGTAAAACTTATAACGGACAAGACGTTTATGTTGATACAGATCAAACACTAAGAAGCAGATATCAACTTGAGCCAGGCATTGTTTATAAAAACAAAGAAAAGATCGAAAACTTTTACGATTATCTCGATTTTAAAAATCAATTAAAATTCTTTGGTAACAATGATGATAGAGATAACAAAGTAACTAGTCAGAATCATTTCACTTGGAATCCTCCGATTGATTGGGACAAGTTCATTAACTACCGTGAATACTACTGGGTTCCATCTGGACCTCCTAGCATTGACGTTTACGGTCAATCTGTAAAAGTTGTTAGCACATACAAAGTTGTATTAGGTACAACAGGCAATTCGTTTGTATTCACGCCGGATGCGTATACAAACAATCCAACAATAACTCTTTACAGAGGACAGACATACAAATTTAAAGTTAATGCTCCTAAAGAAGGTTTTTCAATTAGAACAAACTATGACACTGGGTCATTATTGTTTAATCCGTTCTACGGTTATCCAGCAGGAAGTCTAGTTGTTTACGATTCTAAATTATGGAAAGCTAAACAAGATATTAATCCAGGCGACGGAAGTTCTATTACATTAGATAGCCAAGACTGGGAATATTTAGAACCTGCAAGTTCCGGTGCAGCATTAGAATACAAAAAAGGTATTACAAACAACGGTGTAGAAAATGGCACATTAACATTTACTGTTCCTTACGATGCTCCGGACGTTCTTTACTACCAAGGATTAATTACTCCTGATGCATTTGGTAGATTCTTAATTGCTGACATTGAAGCAAATACTGTTATTAACGTTGACAAAGAAGTTGTTGGAAAATCAACTTATGTTTCTAGCAACGGTATTGAATTTACAAATGGTCTTGTGATTGAATTTAAAGGCAACGTTAGCCCTTCGAAGTATGCCAGCAACACTTGGCTAGTTGAAGGAGTTGGTACAGCAATTACTTTAACTAAGTTTGAAGATTTAATTGTACCTGTATTAACATCTGATGTTCCAGAAGTTTTATTCGATAACGAAGGTTTTGACACACAACCGTTTGATGATGCAACAGCATATCCTACATATAAAGACTACATCACAATTGCTAGAAACAGTATTGATAGCAACCCATGGAGTCGATACAACCGTTGGTTCCACAGAAGTGTTTTAGAAAAAGTATATTCTGCACGTGGTCAAGATTTCCCTGCAACTGAAACAACAAGAGCAAAGCGTCCTATTATTGAATTTAATGCAAATATTCAATTGTTCAATCACGGTAGTGTTGCTAAACAAACAGTTGACTATATCGACACGTTTACTACAGATGTATTTTCGAAGATAGAAGGCTCTACTGGTTATAACGTAGACGGTGAGTTTTTATTCGAAGGTGCTCGTTTGCTTGTTATTGCTGATACAGATAGCCTAGCAAATAATAAAATTTACGAAGTTAACTTCATCACACACAATAATGTTAGACAGATACATTTGAAAGATACTAGCGATACTGATTCTGCATTGGGAGAGTGTGTACTTGTACGCCGCGGAAATATTAACAGCGGTAAAATGTATCACTTCACTGGATCCAACTGGGTAGAAAGTCAAACTAAAACTAAGGTAAATCAACCTCCGCTGTTTGATGCATATGACGAGAACGGGGTTAGTTTTAGCGACGCTGATACATATCCTACCAGCACATTTATTGGTACACAGTTGTTTAGTTATAAGCAAGGTACAGGTTTAGTTGATACAGAATTGGGTTTCCAATTAAGTTATCTAAACATTAACAACGTCGGTGATATCCAGTTTAACTGGGATTGGGATACCGAAACATTCAATTATACAGTTAATAGACTTGTTAATACAAAACAAATAGCAACAGGATTTTATAAATTTAATCCTGATGACACATATGCCAACGGTTGGATAACTGCCTCTGCAGATTATCTACAACCAATTATTGACAGTCAGGTTGTAACAACAAACACATCTAGTTTAACATTTAACACCGTTGCATGGGATACATTAACTAGCGAACCTGCAATTAATTTTTATGTTAACGGTGTAAAGTACACAGGTACTTGGACTAGATCGTTAGGCAATTTTACATTCTCAACAGCATTCACAGCAAATGATGTAGTATCTGTAAAAATTATTACAGATGTGGAACCGGATCAAGGTTTCTACGAAATTCCAGTCGGCTTAGAAAAGAATCCGTTTAACGATGCTTTGCAGACATTTACCTTAGGTCAAGCAATTGATCACATTTCTACCTCTGTTGAATTTGATGAGTCATTTGTAGGAACTATTCCTGGTAATTCTAATCTAAGAGATATTTCGGAATATCATGTTCATGCTAAGAGATTCTTAAAGCATTCGGGGTTAGCTCCGTTAACGATTATGACATTGTGTGACAAAACACACAACGTTATTAAATCTATTCAGTATTCTAAGAAAGCATATACTGATTTTAAAAATAATTTCTTGGCAAGAGCTTTAGAAATAGATTACAATGATAATATTGTTGATTTTGTTGATGATATTATTAACAGTTTAACAAAAACTAAAAACGTTAACAGCCCGTTCTCTGATTCAGATATGGTAGGTGCAGGTGCATATACATCTATTGATTATCTTGTTGAAGATACTGGAATTTTAACTTTTGCATTATCTGAAAAGTTCGATTTAAAAACATTAAGTCGTCGAGCAGTTTATGTTTATAGAAATGGACAGCAGTTATTAAACACTAAAGAATATGAGTTCGATTCGACATTTGGTTTTGTAAAACTATTAATTAATTTAGCAGAAGGCGATCAGATTCAAATTAGAGAATATGTTTCTACAGCATCGAATCATATTCCGCCTACACCAACGTCTATGGGATTGTATAAAAAATATACTCCTATGATATTTGTTGACGACACATATGTTGAACCAAAGACTGTAATTCAAGGCCACGATGGTAGCATTACTGTTGCGTATGGCGATTACAGAGATGACTTATTATTAGAATTAGAATATAGAATCTATAACAATATTAAACAAGAATACGACATTGGTGTATTTGATATCGACAATATTGTTAGCGGTTATTACGGAGTTGGCTTATACTCTAAGTCTCAAGTTGACGAAGTTGTAATCCAAGAATTCTTAAAATGGGTTCAGAACACTAACATTAATTATACACAGAACGAGTACTTTGATAGTGAAAACCCATTCACTTACACTTACTCAAACATGACCGATCCGACCAAGACTATTAATCTTCCAGGATACTGGAGAGGTGTATATCAATGGTTCTATGACACTGACCGCCCACATCGTTGCCCTTGGGAAATGTTAGGTTTCTCTGAGCAGCCATCCTGGTGGGAAAGTGTATACGGTCCAGCACCATATACAAGTAATAACTTGATTCTTTGGGAAGACATTGAAGCTGGTTATATTCGTCAAGGATCCCGTGCAGGTCGTTGGGACAGATATAAGCGTCCAGGATTGTTAACACATATTCCTGTTGACAGCGATGGTAAACTTCTAAGCCCTCTAGAATCTAATCTAGCTAGAGAGTTTTCTTTGATTAACAACAAAGGCCCATTTGTCTTGGGAGACATCGGTCCTGTTGAATACGCTTGGAGATCTAGCAGCGAGTGGCCATTCGCAATGATTATGTCATTGTGTTTAATGAAGCCGTTTGAATTTATTACAGATAGCTTCGATAAGTCAAGAACTGTAATCAATAAGTTAAATCAAACGGTCCATGACAGTTCTAGCTTGTTTGTTACTACAGCTGATATTGTAGAACATACTGCTAACCAGCTATCTGTTGGTCTTGTAAAATATATTGAAAGTTATGTTAAGTCAAGAGGCTTGTCAACTGATACATTATGGGACAAGATTGCAAACTTAGACGTTTCTCTTTCTTATAGAATGAGCGGATTTGTTGATCAACAGCAACAAAAATTCTTGTTAGATTCTAAGAGCCCTGCTTCTACATCATCTAGCATTTATGTTCCACCGGAAAACTATGACATTATATTCAACGTCAGCGCACCTATTGCTAGTGTAACTTATAGCGGTGTAATTTTAGAAAAGACAGACGGCGGCTGGGTAATTACAGGTTACGATGATATTCATCCGTACTTTAATTTCCACAGTCCTATTGCTAGCCAGCGTGATCCTGTTATTTCTGTAGGTGGAGTAAGTGAAACATTTATCGACTGGACAGAAAATAAAAATTACAACAACGGAACTTTAGTTAGATATTCTAACAATTTCTACAGAGCAATTAAGACACATAACAGCGGAGGCTCTTTTGATTCTACTAACTGGCAAAAGCTAGGCGGAATTCCTAAGGTTGGCGCAGTCGAAGCACTTAGAAGAAAAACATTTAATACACTAAATGTAAAGAAACTAAGTTATGGTACTAAATTAACCAACATTCAACAGGTTATTGATTTCTTGCTAGGATATGAAAGTTATCTAAACAGCATTGGTCTAACTTTTGATAGATACGATGCAGAAAATCAAACAAGTCAAGATTGGCTAAGTGCATCTAAAGAATTTATGTTCTGGACCAAACATAATTGGGAATTAGGATCATTAATTTCTTTAAGCCCAGCTGCTGAAAAAATTGACATCACAGTTCCTGTTGGCGTTGCTGATAACATCCTTGATGGTTTCTACGATTATCAAGTATTGAAAGGCGACGGTAAGCCGTTACAGCCTAAGTATATTAATGTTAACAGAAGTTTCCAAAACATAACAGTTGAAACAACAAACACTACAGATGGTATCTACTATTTGAAACTATACTATGTTTTAAAAGAACATGTAACAGTTTTTGACGACAGAACAGTTTTCAATGATATTATCTATGATAAAACAACTGGATATCGTCAAGGCCGTATTAAGGTTCAAGGATTCCGTACCACTGATTGGGATGGTGATTACACAAGCCCTGGTTTCCTATTTGACAATGTTAATATTCAAGCATGGTTGCCTTTCACTGATTACAAACTAGGCGACATTGTTGCTTA
>JACCDX010698606.1_pt1 | contig 21994 bp, 20 predicted proteins | sample 7449681 | NCBI WGS metagenome assembly JACCDX01 (sample SAMN15323450, study PRJNA562643) | freshwater metagenome | isolation source: river surface water | place: USA:Blue River Watershed | collected 2017-08-18
GGTGTACACGCAGCGGGCGTGATTCTCTCTCGTGAGCCTTTACTAGATGTTATTCCTATTCATCGCCGTGAAGCTGATGGCTCGATCATCACTCAATTTGATATGGGTGCATGCGAAGCAACGGGCTTACTCAAGATGGATTTCTTGGGGCTTCGAAATTTATCCGTACTCGATGACGCACTACTAAATATCAAAGCAAATAAGGGCGTAGACATTGTTCTTGAAGATCTCACACTCGATGATAAAAAAACATTCGAACTTCTCTCTCGCGGTGACACATTAGGAGTCTTTCAATTAGATGGTGGCCCAATGCGCGCACTATTGCGCAGCATGTCACCTGACTCTTTCCAAGACATATCAGCTGTTATTGCGCTATATCGCCCGGGACCAATGGGCGAAAACGCACATAACAACTATGCGGATCGAAAAAATAAACGTAAACCTGTCGAACCGATTCACTCTGAGTTATCTGAAGTCCTCAACGAGATTTTGGGCGACACATACGGTCTCATTGTTTATCAGGAACAAGTTATGGCTATTGCTCAAAAAGTCGCAGGTTTTTCTCTAGGTCGAGCAGATTTATTGCGCAAAGCAATGGGAAAGAAGAACAAGGAAATTCTTGATAAAGAATATGTTCCTTTTGAAGCAGGCATGAAAGCAAATGGTTTTGGTAACGCTGCAATCAAACGTCTATGGGATGTTCTCATTCCGTTCTCTGATTACGCCTTCAACAGAGCACACAGTGCAGGTTACGGTGTCGTGTCGTATTGGACTGCTTACCTAAAGGCTAACTATCCAACTGAATACATGGCGGCCCTACTTACATCAGTGCGAGATGACAAAGATAAGTCCGCACTCTATTTGAGCGAGTGCCGACGTATGGGTATTCAAGTTCTGCCACCAGATGTCAACGAATCAGATGCTGAATACACACCACGCGGAACTGACATCAGGTTCGGCTTGGCTGCAATCAGAAATGTTGGTGAAGGCGTCGTCGCATCCATTAAGAGCGGACGTGATGCAAAGGGTCGTTACCAATCATTTGGAGATTTCTTAGCAAAAGTTGATGCGCAGGTATGCAATAAGAAAACAATCGAATCTCTCATTAAAGCCGGAGCTTTCGATTCACTCGGTCACACTCGTAAGGGTTTGATGGCAGTTTATCTAGAAGCTATTGATTCAGTTATCGAAACAAAACGCGCAGAAGCTATTGGCCAATTCGATTTGTTCGGGGGAGAGTCAGCAACCTCAGCATCAAATGTTGCACTCGACATCCCTGACGGTGAATGGGAAAAAGCAATGTTGCTCTCGTATGAAAGAGAGATGCTTGGGTTATACGTTTCAGATCATCCGCTGCTAGGCGTTGAACATGTTTTGCGCGCAGGCACAGATTTATCCATCAGCGAGTTGTTAGATGATGGCGGGCATCATGACCAGATTGTCACTATCGGCGGATTGATTACATCTGTTACTCGAAAAGTCACTAGACAAGGTGCGTCATGGGCGGTTGTGACAATCGAAGATCTCGAAGGATCTCTTGAGGCTTTGTTCTTCTCAAATACATACAACCAATACGCGTTAACTCTGACCGAAGATCGCATTGTCTTAATCCGTGGCCGAGTTGATAAGCGCGAAGATCAACTTCGATTCACAGCCCTTGAGATGAAGAGTGCAGATATCAATGCTGCCCCAACTGGGCCACTTGTTATTACTCTGCCAATCAATCAATGCACGCCTCCGGTTGTTGATCGGATGAAAGAGATTCTTCGTTCACACCCTGGAAAACGTGAAGTTCATTTGCATCTGGATGAAAATGGAATGCGTACAGTCATGAAATTAGAGACTTTGATTACGTCATCACCATCACTCAGCGCTGACCTGAAATCAATTCTTGGGCCTAACTGCCTTCAGGGCTAGTAGAATTAGGACTTCCAGCGAACCGATTTTTTAGACAGTGCGAGGCACGCCAATGATGCGTTTAGTCGACCTTCGTGGTCAGCGCCTATCTAAAGCTGGTTACACAAACCTTATTCCGCGTGCAGCACTCGATGTTGCAGAAGCGATGAAATTAGTTGAGCCAATCTTGACTCGAGTAAAAAATGGAAATGAAAGTGATTTGATTGCACTTGCAAAAGAGTTCGACGCAATCGCTCCGCAATCAATCAAGGTCCCACGTGAAGAACTTACGAAAGCCCTAGCCGCGTTAGACCCAAAGATTCGCGCCGCACTTGAAATATCCGCTGAGCGCATTAGAAAAGTTCACAGCGATCAAATACGAGGTGAAACAACAACGCGTGTCGTAGATGGTGGCAGCGTTACCGAAAAGTGGGTTCCAGTAGACCGAGTTGGTTTGTATGTGCCAGGCGGGCGAGCTGTTTATCCAAGTAGCGTGATGATGAATGTGATTCCCGCACAAATTGCAAAAGTTCAAAGCATTGCAATCGCATCTCCTCCTCAGAGTGACTTCGGTGGTTTGCCGCACCCAACAATTCTTGCGACCTGCGAACTGCTCGGTGTCACAGAGGTATACGCAGTTGGGGGAGCGCAAGCTATTGCGCTCTTTGCATATGGCATGGAAAATCTCTGCGAAAAATGCGATCTTGTTACAGGTCCTGGAAATATTTATGTTGCTGCTGCAAAACGTGCACTTCGAGGAATCATCGGAATTGATTCAGAAGCTGGTCCAACAGAGATTGCAATCGTTGCAGATGAAACAGCAATAGCTGCAGATGTTGCAGCGGATTTAATCAGCCAAGCTGAACACGATGTGATTGCAGCTGCTGTCCTCATCACCAGTAGTGAAAAACTCATTGATGATGTTCAGAAAGAACTCGCTATTCGTGTGCCTCGCACGAAACACTCTGCGCGAATCAAAGAGGCCTTAACAGGAATTCAATCGGCATTTGTATTGGTGGATTCCACAGAGCACGGTATCGAAGTTGCTAACGCATACGCCGCTGAACACTTAGAGATTCAAACTAAAGACAGCGCTAAAGATGCTCAGAAGATTAGAAATGCTGGCGCAGTTTTCATAGGGCGATTCTCTCCTGTTTCACTCGGCGATTACTCAGCAGGCTCTAATCACGTATTGCCCACAGGTGGTTGCGCATGTCACTCAAGCGGTTTATCGGTGCAAACATTCTTGCGTGGATTGCACTTTATCGAATACAACGAGAGCGCATTTACTGACATTGCACCAACCGTTATCACTCTGGCTAATTCAGAAGATTTACCCGCGCACGGTGAAGCAATGAGTGTTCGCTTCGAAGATAAGAGCTCATCATGAGTACATGGCCACAATGGTTACCGCTTCGCGACGAACTTGTTCCGATGTCGCCTTATGGCGCTCCGCAAGTAAGTGCCGATGCATCTCTGAATACAAATGAAAATCCATTTTCGCCTTCACCTGCTCTGATTAAGGCAATAGCTGATCGAGTCAGTGCAATTGGTGAGCAACTCAATCGCTATCCAGATCGCGAAGCAACAGCGTTGCGCACAGCCCTTGCTTCTTACATTAACTCCCAATCTGGAACATCGATTGATATTTCAAATGTGTGGGCCGCTAACGGAAGCAACGAAATAATTCAATCCATTTTCTTAGCCTTTGGCCGCAAGTCTGCCCTTGGGTTCACACCTTCTTATTCGATGCATCCTTTAATTGCAAAAGTAACCGCTACACCGTGGATTGATGGCACTCGTCGCAAAGACTTTACATTGGATTGTGACGCAGCAGCTGCGCAAATCGAATCTCTCAGACCAGCACTAACTTTTGTAACAACTCCTAATAATCCGACCGGAAGCGCAGTACTGATTGGTGAAATAGAGAGCCTTGCGCGAAGCACTAAATCCGTCGGCGGATTACTCGTAATTGATGAAGCGTATGCTGAGTTTTCATCTGAACAATCAGCAGTAACTTTGATCGAGAAATATCCCAATGTTGTTGTTATCAGAACTATGAGTAAAGCATTTGCTTTTGCGGGTGCACGTGTTGGTTATTTAGTTGCACATCCTTCTGTTATCGATGCCATGCGACTCGTTCGACTGCCGTATCACCTCAGCCTTCTGACTCAAGTCGCAGCCAGTGCGGCACTTGAATTTAGTGCGGAACTCTTGGCAACTGTTCAGGGATTAATTGCGGCCAGAGAAGATGTGGCGAGCCAGATGAATCAATTAGGCCTTGAAGTAGTTCCGAGTTGTTCCAATTTCTTGCTCTTTTCGGGTTTTAAGCGAGCGAGTGCAGATGTATGGAAAGATTTGCTCGATAAAGGGGTTCTCATTCGCGATGTGGGCCTCGAAGGTTATTTGCGTGTAACCATCGGCAACGAGGTTGAAAATAAGAAGTTCATCTCGGCGTTAAAAGATGTTTTAAACAAGTAAAGACCAGCGAAGGGGATCCATAAATGAGAAGTGCACGCGTAGAACGTACAACGAAAGAGTCGAGCGTTCTTGTAGAACTAAATCTTGACGGACAGGGCAATATTTCCGTTGACACAGGCGTTGCATTCTTCGACCACATGCTTTCGCAATTAGGAAAGCACTCAGGCTTTGATCTCACTGTAAAAACTACTGGCGATATCGAGGTTGATTCGCACCACACTGTTGAAGACACATCCCTTGCCTTTGGACAAGCACTTCGTGAAGCACTCGGTGACAAAATAGGCATCCGCCGCTTTGGGGACGCCATGGTTCCATTGGATGAAGTTCTTGTGCAGGCAGCTGTTGACCTTTCAGGTCGTCCATATTTAGTGCACCGTCAACCAGAGATTGTTGAATTAATCGGAACCTTTGATACAACACTTGGCAAGCACATCTGGGAATCCATTGTTGCCGAAGCTCGCATTGCCCTTCACATCAGAGTTCTTGAAGGTCGCAATGCCCACCATGTATTTGAAGCGCAATTCAAGGCTGTAGCTCGTGCATTGCGAGATGCGGTTTCATTGGATGCACGTGTCTCAGGTATTCCATCTACTAAGGGCGTTCTTTGATAGCAATCTTGGATTACGGATCTGGAAATTTAAGATCTGCCCAACGTGCATTTGCTACAACTGGTCATGAAGTAAAAATTACATCTGACTTAGACGTTGCTTTGAAGGCGGACGGGTTAGTTGTTCCAGGGGTAGGTGCCTTCGCCGCGTGCATGGATGGCATAAATGGCATTAGTGCTGCAGAAGTAATTCGTGAAAGAAAGAACGCAGGCAAAGCAACACTTGGAATTTGTATCGGTATGCAGATTCTCTTTAGTGATGGGTTAGAACACGGTGCCCACAAAGGAATAGGTATCTGGCAAGGTGAAGTTAGCCAGTTGAAGGCACCAATTCTTCCCCACATGGGTTGGAACACAGTTGAAATCACAGGTCCTACACAACTGTTTAAGGGAGTAGAAAAAGAGTCTTTCTACTTTGTGCACTCATTCGCTGCTAAGAAATCAGTTGGTACATCACAAGCATGGTCCACACATGGCGAACGGTTCCTATCTGCCGTGGAAGATGGCGCATTATGTGCAACACAATTTCACCCGGAAAAATCTGGGCAAGCTGGATTGGCTTTAATTGCAAACTGGAGCGCAGGGTTATGAGTTACCTAGAACTTTTACCAGCCGTTGATGTAAAAGATGGTAAAGCAGTTCGCCTGGTGCAAGGCGAACTAAGTAAAGAAACCACCTATGGTTTGCCAATTGATGCCGCACTGGACTTTCAAAAATCTGGAGCCGAATGGATTCATCTAGTAGATCTAGATGCTGCATTTGGTATTGGCAGCAATGCGGAATTACTTGCAGGCGTTATCGGTGCACTCGATATTAAAGTTGAATTATCTGGCGGCATTAGAGATGACGAATCTTTGCGTAAGGCGCTTGCAACGGGTTGCACTCGAGTGAATTTAGGTACCGCAGCCCTTGAAAATCCTGAGTGGACATCACGTGTGATTGCAGAATTTGGTGATCGCATTGCCGTAGGCCTAGATGTGCGCGGTCGAGTTTTGTCTGCGCGCGGCTGGACTCGAGATGGTGGCGACTTATTCGAAACTATAGAGCGTCTCGACAAAGATGGTTGCGCACGTTACGTCGTTACCGATGTAACCAAAGATGGAACATTGGCCGGCCCAAACCTTGAGTTACTAAAGAGTGTTTGTGCAGTCACAAAAGCACCAGTTGTTGCAAGTGGGGGAGTTTCAAACTTAACCGACATTGAAAATTTAAGCGCACTGCGAAGTCTTGGAGTTGAAGGCGCAATTGTTGGTAAAGCACTTTATGCAGGGGCATTTACTTTGGAGCAAGCTCTAGAAGTGAGTCGTCGATGACTTTATCCGTTCGAATAATTGCGTGCCTCGATGTCACTGATGGACGAGTCGTTAAGGGCGTTAACTTCACAGATTTAGTTGATGCTGGAGATCCAGTTGAAATGGCTTCACTGTATGGATCAGAAGGAGTAGACGAGCTAACGTTTTTGGATATTTCGGCAAGTTCTGCTGGTCGCGAAACAACCCTTGATGTGGTTAGACGAACTGCAGAACAAGTTTTTATTCCGTTGACAGTCGGTGGCGGAATCCGAAGCGTTGAAGATGTCAATCAGTTACTCCGTGCTGGAGCAGATAAAGTTTCGATTAACACCGCAGCGCTCAAGCGGCCTGAACTCATTTCAGAAATCGTTGATCGATTTGGTTCGCAAGTATTAGTGCTGTCAGTGGATGCACGGCGAGCACGTACGGATTCTGGATTTGAAGTAACAACACATGGTGGACGCGAAAGCTCTGGAGTGGATGCGATTGTATGGGTTGAGAAAGCATGCGCACTAGGCGTTGGTGAAATTTTACTTAATTCAATGGATGCAGATGGAACTCGTGCTGGCTATGACATCGGAATGATTTCAGCTGTCAGATCTGTTTCTAAAGTTCCACTCATTGCAAGTGGCGGAGCAGGTGCACTCTCAGATTTCGCCGCAGCCCTTGATGCGGGAGCAGATGCGCTTCTGGCAGCAAGTGTTTTCCACTTCGGGATTCACCGAGTTGGCGATGTGAAGTCATATTTGAGCGCTGCAGGATATTCCATTCGCACGCTTAATAACTCTTAGGGCAGAATTACGCCATGAGCAACTATCAGTTATCCGAGGATATTAAAGGGTTGCTCAAAGATCCCGATCTCTTAATCCCTGCAATCGCACAAGATGCGCAGACTAAAGAAGTATTGATGCTTGCCTATGTCAATCAACAAGCGTTGGCTCACATGATTTCAACAGCCACTGGAACATATTGGTCGAGATCGCGAAACGAATTATGGGTAAAGGGTGCAACATCTGGACACACACAAAAAGTTATTTCACTTGCACTTGATTGCGATGGTGACGCTCTGCTCATTTCTGTAGAACAGATTGGAGCGGCTTGTCATACGGGCAAAAAAACTTGCTTTCATCAGCCGATTCAACTGGGATGAATCTAGAAGAGTTTCGCGAATATGCCCGTAGTTACAACGTTATTCCTGTAACTCGAAAACTATTGGCCGATGGAGAAACTCCGCTCGGTATTTATCGTAAACTCGCAAAAAGCGCCCCAAATACTTTCTTGCTTGAATCTGCCGAACATGGCGGTGCGTGGTCTCGCTATTCATTTATCGGCGTTCGTACAGAGTCAACACTGAGTGAAAAAGATGGTGCTGCCATTTGGATTGGAACCTATCCAGCGGGGGCACCCCAAGGTATAGATCCATTACAAGCACTTCGAATTAGCGCAACTCATTTAAAGTCACCAGTTATCGATGGGTTACCTCCACTTACAGCTGGCCTAGTTGGCTACATGGGTTACGACACCGTACGCAGATTAGAAAAAATTGGCAGTACATCAACAAAAGATTTGCCGCTTCCAGAGTTAGCGTTCATGTTGACTAGTGATCTTGCAGTGATGGATCACAGCGACGGCACCGTGACTCTCATTGCAAATGCCATTAACTGGGACGGTAGTGATAGCAGAGTTGATGAAGCTTACGCAGAATGCGTTGCTCGCCTAGATCGAATGCAGGCAGAGTTAAATTCTCCACTCGATGGATTTGTTAGCGAACTTGAGGCACGCACGCTTCCAGATTTTGATTCCAACACTACGCAAGATAAGTACCGCCAATCAGTGAAGGAAATCAAAGAAGATATTTTGGCGGGAGAAGCTTTTCAAGTTGTTCTTTCGCAACGCTTTAGTGTTGATGTGAAAGCTGAACCCATAGATGTGTATCGAATGCTGCGCCTTCATAATCCAAGTCCTTACATGTATCTGTTTCAATTTAGCGACGGGATTAGTGTTGTCGGATCAAGCCCCGAAGCCCTTGTAAAGGTCAATCAAAAAGAGGTAATGGTGCATCCAATTGCCGGCACTAGAAAACGCTCAGCTTCACCAGAAGTAGATAAGAAGTTAGCAGAAGAGTTGCTGGCCGATCCGAAAGAGCGTGCTGAGCATTTGATGCTTGTTGATCTAGGACGCAATGATCTCGGTCGAATTTGCGAACCGGGAAGTGTAGAAGTCATTGATTTCATGCACATTGAGCGTTACTCGCACGTAATGCATATTGTTTCAACAGTTACTGGAACGCTATCTGATAAATCAAATTGTGTTGATGCGCTCTTTGCTGTTTTCCCAGCAGGAACTTTATCTGGAGCACCAAAACCACGAGCTATGCAGATAATTGAAGAACACGAAAGTACCCGACGCGGAATTTACGGGGGAGCAATTGGCTATATAGATTTCACAGGAAATATTGATACTTGCATTGCAATTCGCACAGCAGTTTTATTTGACGGCAAGGCTTACGTGCAAGCAGGAGCAGGAATCGTTGCCGATTCAGATCCCGAGTCAGAAAATCAAGAGTGCAGAAATAAAGCTGCCGCAGTACTTGGGGCAGTACATGCAGCCAATCAATTAGCAGGCAAACGATGACAAACGTTCTGATATCAATTGCCACCATTGCAGTAGTTGTACTTGTGGCTTTCTTTCTTTCATCGCGATTGAAACTTTCTTCGCGCTATGAAAGAAAACCAGAGCAGCCAAGTTCCTGGAATCGACAAGATCTCGGTGAAGATCCAAGCACTGACGGGCGTAAGTCATGAGTGTTCTAGACTCAATCATTGAAGGCGTAAAAGAAGATTTAGAATCACGCAGACTTTCACGAGCGCAAATACTAGAAGCAATCGAAGTTGCGCCTGCTGTTCGATCTGATATTTCCAATTTTCAAAGTTCAGCACTTTCAGTTATTGCTGAAGTTAAGAGATCATCTCCAAGTAAAGGATCTCTCGCACCCATTTCAGACCCTGCTCTATTGGCTTCACGCTATGAAAAAGGTGGAGCAAGTGCAATCAGCGTACTTACTGAACGCCGTCGTTTTGGTGGTTCTCTAGAGGATTTGATTGCAGTACGAAAGGCTGTGAACTTGCCGGTCTTGAGAAAAGATTTCATGGTTGATCAGTATCAATTTTTAGAAGCACGCGCGCATGGCGCAGATTTAGTCCTTCTTATAGTTGCAGCGCTATCAAAGAGTCAGCTCTCTGATTACCTAGCGCTCACTCAGGAGCTTGGAATGCATGCAATTGTTGAAGTGCACACCAACGAAGAACTTGAGATCGCACTGGATAATCCTTGCGAGTTTATTGGAGTTAATTCGCGCAATTTAAAAACTCTCGAAGTTGATTCAGCTGGATTCAAAGATCTATTGCCGCGAATTCCGAATGACGTGGTTCGAATTGCCGAATCAGGGATTTCGACTCGATCTGATGTTGAGTTTGCAATTGAGTGTGGGGCCAACGCTATTTTGGTGGGTGAAGCCTTGGTTCGTGCGGGAGATCCCGAATTCGCCCTGCAACATTTACTCGGACGACAGTAAGATTTGAGCATGAGCACATCATCGACAGAAAAGACTGACACACGCGCTGGCCACTTTGGTCAGTTCGGTGGTCGATATGTGCCAGAAGCATTAATCGGTGCACTCGATGATTTGGAAATCGCACATAACACTGCGCAAAAAGATCCAGAATTCCTTGCCGAGTTAGCGCACCTACATAAAACATATTCTGGTCGCCCAAGCATCATCACTGAAGCAAAGAGATTTGCAGAACATGCTGGTGGTGCGCGAATAATTCTCAAGCGTGAAGATCTCAATCACACTGGCAGCCACAAGATTAATAACGTTCTAGGACAAGCCCTTCTTGCAAAGCGCTCTGGTAAAAAACGTGTCATCGCTGAAACCGGTGCGGGTCAACATGGTGTTGCATCAGCAACGGCTGCAGCACTGATGGGTCTCGAATGTGTTGTCTACATGGGAGAAGAAGACACAAAGCGCCAATCTCTCAATGTTGCTCGTATGAAGTTACTTGGAGCAGAAGTTGTTCCAGTAACAACAGGATCTAAGACTCTTAAAGATGCAATCAATGAAGCAATGCGCGACTGGGTAACAAATGTTGAAAGTACTAATTATCTTTTTGGCACAGTAGCCGGCCCTCATCCATTTCCAACGATGGTCAGAGATTTCCAAAAGATAATTGGAGAAGAAGCGCGCGCCCAAGTTATTGAACTAACTGGCAAACTCCCAGATGCTGTTCTTGCATGTGTGGGCGGCGGTTCAAATGCAATCGGTATTTTCTATGATTTCATCAAAGATACGGACGTTCGTTTAATTGGCCTCGAAGCAGGTGGAGATGGCGTTGAAACTGGTCGTCATGCCGCAACAATTACAGGTGGAACGCCTGGTGTTTTACATGGCGCACGCTCCTACTTGTTACAAGATGAAAATGGACAAACAGTTGAGTCGCACTCAATTTCTGCTGGTTTAGATTACCCAGGCGTTGGACCTGAGCACGCATACCTCAGCGACATTGGTCGCGCCGAATATCGTGCCATTACGGATGCCGAGGCTATGTATGCATTTTCTTTACTCTGCAAAACGGAAGGAATCATTCCGGCGATTGAAACAGCGCACGCACTTGCAGGAGCACTCCAAGTGGGACGCGAATTAGGAAAAGATGCAACGCTTTTGATCAATCTTTCTGGACGTGGGGATAAAGACGTAGTTACAGCGGCAGATTACTTTGGAATTCCTCTTTAATGACGACTCCGCTTGCTGCATTATTTAAGAAAACACAATCTGAAAATAGAGCAGCACTTATTGCCTACATTCCTGCCGGATATCCAACACAAGAAGGATGCAAAGCAGTCATCGACGCTTTTGCAGATGCAGGAGTGGATGCAATTGAAATTGGTTTTCCATATAGCGATCCGGTAATGGATGGTCCGACAATTCAAGAAGCCGCAAACACTTCCCTTAATGCAGGTACTGGCTCGAAAGAGGTATTCGAAGCACTAGCTCACGCAACGAGCCGAGGTATCCCGAGCGTTGTTATGACGTACTGGAATCCAGTTGAAAAATACGGTGTTCAAAAATTTGCGACCTCGATCTCTACAAACGCTGGCTCTGGCGTTATCACACCAGATCTACCAGTTGATGAAGCACAACCGTGGAAAAGTGCTTGCGAACAATCAAACATCAATTCAATATTTGTTGTGGCACCTAGTACTACTGATCAGCGCTTAGAGAAAGTGACTGCGCAGTGTTCAGGATTTGTGTACGCAGCATCATTAATGGGTGTCACAGGCGCACGTACTGGCATCTCTTCTGGCGCCAAGGATTTAGTGGATCGAATTAAAAAAGTAACTGACACTCCGGTAGCCGTTGGACTTGGCGTTTCAACTCGCGAACACGCCAAAGAGGTTGCTGCGTACGCTGACGGAGTCATCGTTGGATCAGCGTTCATCAATGCTTTATCTGGGGCCGATTCTTTAGATTCTGGAATAAAGGCAGTGCGAGCACTTGCCGAACAATTAGCACTGGGAGTTCGAGAAGGCCGAGGATGAAAAAACGCAGCCATGAATTGTGGTTGTTTCGGTGATGGAGGCGCGATTGACCCTAGTCAGACCAAGTATTTGGAGACCATCCTGCGCGATATTGGTTTTGCGCTTTTAGGTTTTTATCTTATTCGCTATCCTTTAACCAAGTTCGCTCTTGAAAAAAGAGAGTCGCTCGAAGAAAAACCATCACAAGAACTAACACCGGGAGAATAAGAAGATGTCATCAAAGACACCTAAAGGTCCAGATAACGTAACTCGCAATCTTGTCATTGGAATGGTTGTGCTGGTTGTTGCAGTCGGAGCTATTTTCTCTGTGATAAGCAATCGTGAGAACACATCTGCGGCCCTTCCTTCAAGTGTCTCTCAAGAAGATGGTTATGGAATTGTTTTCAATGGCGAACTCTCCGGAGTTCCCGTGATTGATATTTGGGAAGATTTCCAATGTCCAGTCTGCGCTCGTTTCGAGCAGACAAATGGCGACTACATTGAAAAACTTATAGAAGAGAAGAAAGCAAAGGTTATTTATCACACGCTTTCCTTCCTTGGCCCTGAATCAGTGCTTGCGGCAAATGCAGCAGCATGCGCATCTGATGAGAATAAATTCCTTGGATTCCATAAAGCGTTTTACCAAAACTTGCCTGCAGAGAACTCTGGAGCAGTCACAACAGATTATTTAGTTGGCTTGGGTCAAGGCGTTGGAATTACTTCTGAGAAGTTCAAGAATTGTGTTGCAAACCTCGAATACCAGGGTTGGGTTAACAATGTTGCAGTTTCTGGCAGCGAGAAGAACGTTAACTCAACACCAACTGTGTTCATCAATGGAAAAGAAATTCGCAGAGGTACATCTGGTACCGATCTTGGTGAGTACTTCGATCCTTCAGCGTTTGCAAAAGCTGTAGAAGGTAAGTAAAAATTTTGAATAGATCGATCCCAACACCGAGTACTTCGGTATTGGAACTCGGTCCACTCACAATCCATTTCTATGCACTATGCATTATTGCTGGCATAGCTATTGCAGTATGGCTTGGCGATAAACGTTTCAGGTCGCACGGCGAAAATTTAGAGAATGTTGTCGCGGACGTCGCTATCTGGGCTGTCCCTTTTGGAATCATCGGTGGACGCCTGTATCACGTCATCTCTTCGCCGAATCAATACTTTGGCAAGAACGGTAATCCCATCGATGCGTTAAAGATTTGGCAAGGTGGTTTAGGAATTTGGGGCGCAATCTCAGTTGGAGCAGTTGCAGCTTATTTTGCATATAAGAAACAACAAAAGAAAAAAGATTTGCCTACATTTGGATATTTTCTAGATGCACTTGCGCCAGGAATTTTGCTTGCACAAGCAGTAGGGCGTCTAGGTAATTGGTTTAACGGAGAATTATTCGGTCGTCCCACTGATCTTCCATGGGCATTAGAAATTCCAGTATCAAAGCGTCCAGATGGTTACGCATCATTTGCAACATTTCATCCAACATTTCTTTACGAATTGATTTGGTGCACTCTAATTGCTGCAGGGCTAATTCTTTGGGCCAAGAAGTTAGCACCAGGTCAGGTGTTTAGTGCATACGTAGCTTTGTACAGCGCTGGTCGGTTACTGATCGAAATCATTCGAATTGATGAAGCAAATACCATCGCAGGCGTGCGCTTGAATGTTTGGGTTAGTGCGATTCTTGCAACTCTTGCACTTCTTAATTACCTAAGATTGGGACGTTCTTCGGCTAAGATTTAAAGATGGCCCTTGAGGATGTATACGCCCGAAATCTGGAGCATCGCACTCATCGTGCCGGTTGGCTTCGAGCAGCAGTTCTTGGTGCAAATGATGGTTTGGTTTCAACAGCATCACTCATGATTGGTGTTGCCGCAGCACAAGCCGATAGCTTCTTAATCACCGCTGGTCTTGCAGGAATTTCTGCGGGTGCCATGTCAATGGCAGTTGGCGAATATGTTTCAGTTCGCTCACAAAATGACATTGAAGAATCAGATCGCATCTTGGAAATACAGCATTTAGCAATAGATCCAGAAGGTGAGTTACAAGAACTCAAACACATCTATATGGAACGTGGCTTAACTCCAGAATTAGCAGAGCAAGTAGCAAAAGCGATGCACGAACATGATGCGCTAAAGGCGCACTTGCGTGATGAACTCGGCCAGTTCCCACATACAAAGGCGCGTCCAATTCAAGCCGCATTTGCATCGGCTGCAAGTTTTACATTGGGTGGAAGCATTCCTTTTCTAGGCGCATTTGCTCCAACCCTTGGGGCAAAAGCTTGGAGCATTGTTGGATTCACTCTCGCAGGACTTTTAATTACTGGCGTTCTCAGCGCGCGAATCGCAGGATCAGCTGTTCTCAAGCCAACACTTCGAGTGATGCTGGGAGGCTGCGTGGGTATGGCAATTACTGCCGGAATAGGTCAGCTCGCACACATAAGCGGTATATAAAAAGAAGATTTCACTATTGGATTCTCAGTAATCCTTGCTACGCTTTGCTACGTAACACTCACAAGGGCCAAGGTTGTCCCTGCAATTTCTTCGACAACTGGAGCACCGAAAGCAATGAGTTTGCAATCCAACTATCCAAGCGCACAGGGTTTATATGATCCTGCCAACGAGCATGATGCTTGTGGTGTCGCGATGGTTGCAACGTTAAACAAAGTTGCTACGCACTCAATTGTTGCAAGCGGTCTTACTGCGCTTCGAAATCTTGAGCATCGCGGTGCATCGGGGGCCGAACCAGATAGCGGAGATGGTGCAGGAATCCTGATCTGCGTTCCAGATGATTTCTATCGCTCTGTAGTTAACTTTGAATTACCTAAAGAAGGTTTTTACGCGACTGGTATTGGATTTATTCAACCGGATGCTGATGTCAAAAAATCTATCGAGTCACTGGCGCAAGAAGAGGGCTTAATTGTTCTTGGCTGGCGTGAATTACCAATTAATTCTGCTTCACTGGGGAAAACAGCGATATCGGTAATGCCGCGTTTCGAGCAGGTTTTTCTTGCAGGTAAGCACCAAGAATCTGGCATCAACTTAGATCGTCTAGCTTTTTGTCTACGAAAGCGGGCAGAGCATTCTTTGCCAATCTATTTTCCTTCACTCTCTTCAAAAACAATTGTTTACAAAGGGATGCTCACAACTGGCCAGCTAGAAGAGTTCTTTCCTGACTTAAGTGATGAAAGAGTCATATCTCCACTTGCATTAGTTCACTCACGTTTTTCCACTAATACTTTTCCATCGTGGCCGCTAGCGCACCCGTACCGATTCATCGCACACAATGGTGAAATCAATACCGTTAAGGGTAATCGTAATTGGATGCGCGCACGCGAAACTCTTTTACAAAGTGATGTGATTCCAGGAGATCTCAAACGAATATTTCCAATTGTCGACCCATCAGGTAGTGACTCTGCTTCCTTCGATGAAGTATTAGAGCTTCTGTATTTAGGTGGTCGTTCACTTCCTCACTCAGTATTGATGATGATTCCTGAAGCGTGGGAAAACCATACTTCCATGTCACAAGAGCGAAGAGATTTCTACGCTTTCCACGCATCTTTGATGGAACCGTGGGATGGACCTGCGTGCGTAACTTTCACAGATGGGAATCAAATAGGCGCAGTACTTGATCGAAATGGATTACGCCCGTCACGTTTTTGGATTACTAAAGATGGTTTAGTTGTTCTAGCCAGTGAGGTTGGAGTACTTGATTTTCCAGCTGATCAAATTCTTCGTAAAGGCCGCCTACAGCCCGGCAAAATGTTCCTAGTAGATATAGAACAAGGCCGCATCATCGAAGATGCAGAGATTAAAGATTCATTGGCACGCAGCGCTCCTTATGCAAAGTGGCTACACGAAGGAATGATTAGCCTTAATGATTTGCCACCACGTGAGCACATTATTTATCCGCACTCTTCCGTTGTTCGCAGACAGCGAGCTTTTGGATACACAGAAGAAGAGCTTCGAATTCTTATTACGCCAATGGCGAAGAACGGCGCCGAACCACTTGGTTCCATGGGTACTGATTCGCCAATTGCTGCCTTATCTGAAAAACCAAGACTTTTATTTGATTATTTCTCTCAACTATTTGCTCAAGTTACAAATCCACCGCTAGATGCAATTCGCGAGGAACTTGTAACGAGTCTGGGTGGATCTGTTGGCCCTGAGCACAATTTGTTAGATCCGGGTCCGTCATCGTGTCGACAGATTTCTCTACCATTTCCAGTCATTGATAATGATGAATTAGCAAAAATTATTAACGTTAACGCCGATGGTGAGTATCCCGGCTTTTCTACTCACGTTGTTCGCGGACTCTTTCAAGTTGCCGGTGGAGGAGAATCACTTCGCAAGCGTTTAGATGAAATCGCCGCCGAAGTGTCCGCCGCTATTGCTGAAGGTGCTCGAATCATTATTTTATCTGACCGAGATGGCGATGCCGAAGATGCACCGATCCCATCTTTGCTTCTGACATCAGCAGTACACCATCATTTGATCAGAGAAAAAACTCGAACCAAAGTTGGATTAATTGTTGAAGCAGGCGATGTCCGTGAAGTCCACCACGTTGCATTATTAGTTGGTTACGGAGCCGGAGCTGTAAACCCTTACCTAGCGATGGAGAGCGCCGAAGATTTAGTTCTTCAAGGCGTAATCACTGGAATAACTCCAGAAAAAGCTGTCCGTAATCTAATTAAGAGTTTAGGCAAAGGTGTTCTCAAAGTTATGTCCAAAATGGGAATTTCAACTCTTGCCTCATACACAGGTGCTCAAGTTTTCGAAGCCATTGGCTTGTCACAAGAGTTAGTGGATAGATACTTCACCGGAACAACATCGCGCCTAGGTGGAATCGATTTAGACATCATTGCGAAAGAAACAATCGCGCGTCACCACGTTGCATATCCACCAGGTGGAGAAGTTCCAGGTTCACGCAGACTTCCAATTGGTGGCGAGTATCAATGGCGCCGCGAAGGTGAGCCACACTTATTTGATCCTGAAACTGTCTTCACCCTGCAGCACTCAACACGCGCAAAGCGGTATGACATTTTCAAGAGATACACAAAGAAGATTGATGAACAGAGCAAAGAGTTAATGACTCTGCGTGGTTTGTTTACCTTCAAAGAACGCACGCCTATTTCAATTAACGAAGTGGAACCTGTTGCAGATATCCTGAAACGTTTTTCAACGGGTGCGATGTCATATGGATCTATTTCTCAAGAAGCTCACGAAACCTTAGCCATCGCCATGAATCGCATCGGTGCTAAATCCAATACGGGTGAAGGTGGTGAAGATCCAGAACGTTATCTGCCAATGGCAAATGGAGATTCCAAGCGCTCTTCGATTAAGCAAGTTGCAAGTGGTCGATTCGGAGTAACAAGTGATTACTTGGTCAATGCCGATGACATTCAAATTAAGATCGCACAAGGTGCAAAGCCTGGTGAAGGTGGTCAACTACCCGGAAACAAGGTTTATCCGTGGATTGCAAAGGTTAGATACTCAACTCCTGGTGTGGGATTGATTTCACCGCCACCTCACCACGATATTTATTCCATTGAAGATTTAGCTCAACTTATCCACGACTTAAAGAATGCCAATAACAAAGCACGCATTCACGTAAAGCTAGTGGCAGAAGTTGGAGTTGGAACAGTTGCAGCTGGTGTCAGCAAAGCTCACGCAGATGTTGTTCTTATTTCCGGACACGATGGTGGTACCGGTGCCTCGCCGCTGACATCCCTCAAGCATGCTGGTGCGCCGTGGGAATTGGGATTGGCAGAAACACAACAAACACTATTGCTTAATGGCTTACGCGATCGCATCGTTGTTCAAGCAGATGGACAACTAAAAACAGGTCGCGACGTTGTTATTGCAGCACTCTTAGGTGCCGAAGAGTTTGGTTTTGCAACAGCGCCATTGGTTGTCTCCGGTTGCGTAATGATGCGTGTCTGCCATCTTGATACATGTCCAGTTGGCGTTGCAACTCAGAATCCCGAACTACGTAAACGCTTTACAGGTAAACCAGAGTTCGTTGAAACATTCTTTGAATACATCGCCGAAGAAGTTCGTGAACTATTGGCGCAACTTGGATTCAGAACTTTGCAGGAAGCAATAGGACATGTTGAGTATTTGGATACAAGAGATGCCGTTAATTACTGGAAAGCACACGGATTAAATCTTGCTCCATTGTTGATGCGCCCAGATGTTCCAAGCCCGCTTCATCGCACAACTACTCAAGATCACGGTTTAGTCAATGCTCTTGATAACAAGCTTATTGAGTTATCTGCTGCAGCTCTTACGAAGAAAGAACCAGTTCGAATCGATGTTCCTGTGAGAAATGTAAATCGCACTGTCGGAACAATGTTGGGTTCAGAAATCACCCGAGCATTTGGCGCAGAAGGGATTGCGCCAGGCACGATAGATGTAACTCTGCACGGTTCTTCTGGACAATCCCTTGGAGCATTTATCCCGCGCGGATTGACTATCCGTTTATACGGTGATGCCAATGACTATGTAGCAAAGGGAATTTCAGGTGGACGCGTAATAGTTCGCCCCGATGAAAAGGCACAATTTGCGTCGCAACAAAACGTAATTGCAGGAAACGTTATTGGTTACGGCGCAACATCAGGTGAGATTTTCATCCGTGGTCTGGTTGGCGAAAGATTCTGCGTCAGAAATTCAGGTGCCACAGCAATCGTTGAGGGAGTTGGCGATCACGGTTGAGAATATATGACTGGTGGCACAGTTGTTGTTCTTGGTCAGACTGGAAGAAACTTTGCAGCAGGCATGTCGGGTGGAAGAGCATTTGTTCTCGATTTGATTTCCGCAAACGTCAATCAAGAAATGGTGGACATCCTTGCTGTGCCTAACGATCAGAAAGAAGCACTTCGCTCTTTGATTTCTTCTTTCGAAGTTGAAACTGGTTCAGAAATCGCGCACGAACTTCTTGCAGATTGGGAAAAGGCGCTCTCTCGTATTTCACTAGTTATGCCACGTGACTATGCGCGGGTACTTGGCGCAATCGAAAAAGCCAATCGCGAAGGATTGCCTGTCGATCAATATGTGATGGAGGTGGCTTCACTTGGCTGATCCAAAAGGATTTTTATCTACTCCACGCGAACTGCCGAAACGTCGTCCCGTTGATGTTCGCATTAAAGACTGGAATGAAGTGTATGAACCACAGAGTTTCGAACACCTACAGAAGCAAGCTGGACGCTGCATGGATTGCGGCATTCCTTTTTGTCATCAAGGTTGCCCGCTAGGAAATCTCATTCCTGAGTGGAATGACTTAATGTGGCGTTCAGATAAAGAAGGTGCAATCGATCGCCTACACGCAACAAATAACTTTCCAGAGTTCACGGGCCGCTTATGTCCAGCGCCATGTGAAACAGCGTGCGTTATCGGCATCAATGCAGACGCCGTCACAATCAAACAAGTAGAACTTCGAACAATCGAAGAAGCCTTTGGCGCATCGAATGTGAAACCTCTGCCACCAGATCGTTTATCGGGTAAGACTGTTGCAGTAATTGGTTCCGGTCCGGCAGGACTTGCAGTTGCGCAACAATTGACGCGAGCAGGCCACACCGTTGCTGTCTATGAACGCGCAGATAAAATTGGTGGATTGCTTCGCTACGGAATTCCAGAGTTCAAGATGGAAAAACACATAGTCGATCGCAGACTTGTTCAGATGGAAAAAGAAGGTACTCGTTTTAGACCTGGCGTAAACGTTGGTGTTGACATAACTGGTGCACAACTTCGTTCGAGATATGACGCCGTGGTGTTAGCCGTTGGAGCAACGCAATGGCGCGATCTCAATATTGCCGGGCGGGACTTCAAGGGCATCTATCAAGCGATGGAGTATTTGCCTTGGGGTAACAAAGAAGCGCTTGGCGAAATTACAGAGCGACCAATAAATGTTGAAGGTAAAGACGTAATCATTTTAGGTGGCGGAGATACTGGCGCTGATTGTTTAGGTACTGCAATACGCCAAGGAGCTAAATCTGTTACGCAATTAGAAATCATGCCGCGACCAACTGATGAGCGCCCATCTTCTGCGCCATGGCCGATGTATCCAATGATCTTTAGAGTTTCCAGTGCTCACGAAGAGTCCGATAATCGAATTTTCTCTGTTAGTACCGAAGAGTTCTTGGGTGATTCTGATGGAAATTTACGAGCACTCAAGATTGTTGAAACTGAATTTAAAGACGGAAAGTTTTCACCTATCCCTGGAACAGAACGAGAAATTCCAGCACAATTTGCATTCTTGGCAATGGGTTTCACCGGTCCAGAGCAAAATGCACTCATCGAACAATTAGAAGTAGAACTAGATGATCGTGGAAATATTAAGCGTGATGCAAATTTCCAGACAACAGCAGAAGGTGTATTCGTTGCAGGAGATGCTGGACGCGGGCAATCACTTATTGTGTGGGCTATCGCTGAAGGTCGAAGTGCGGCTGCTGCAGTTGATACTTATCTAACTGAAGAAAAATCACAGTTGCATGCACCAATTCTTCCAACTGCCCGTCCGCTTGTTTTATAGATAGGGTAGAGCCATGCGCCACGCGAAAATAGTTTGCACAATGGGTCCAGCAGTTGAAGCTGATGGAAAAGTTGAGCAATTAATCGCCGCTGGCATGAATATGGCTCGCCTTAATCTTTCGCACGGAACTTATGCCGATCATCAGAGCCGAATGGATGCGGTTAGAAACGCGGCTGCCAAAGCCGGCGTACCAATCGCTGTCCTAGTTGATTTGCAGGGGCCAAAGATTCGCCTAGCCCGTTTTGCTAATGGCCCACATGAGTTATCGCGCGGCGATGTTTTCACAATCACCACTGATGAAATCGAAGGAACAAAAGATCGTGTAGGTACTACCTACAAAGGATTGCCGGGGGACTGCAAAGCGGGAGATCGCATCCTTATCGATGATGGAAAAGTAACTGTGCAAGTTACATCCGTTACAAAGACAGATGTAGTTACAAAGGTCATTGAGCCTGGAGCTGTGAGCAACAACAAGGGAATTAACTTGCCAGGTGTTGCAGTCTCAGTTCCAGCACTTTCTGAAAAAGATGTTGAAGACTTGCGTTGGGGTTTGAAAGCAGGAGCAGATTTTATTGCCCTCTCATTTGTGCGAAGCGCGGATGACATCAAAGATGTGCATCGCATCATGGATGAAGAAGGAATTCGCGTTCCAGTTATTGCAAAGATTGAAAAACCACAGGCAGTAGCAAATCTTGAAGGCATCGTTGCAGCATTCGATGGCATCATGGTTGCTCGCGGTGATCTAGGCGTAGAACTTCCTATCGAAGATGTTCCGCTTGTTCAAAAGCACTGCATCGAACTTGCTCGCGACGCAGCAAAGCCTGTCATTGTCGCAACACAGATGCTGGATTCAATGATCACCAACTCACGTCCAACTCGTGCTGAAGCAACCGATTGCGCCAACGCTGTCTTAGATGGCGCCGATGCATTGATGCTCTCAGGTGAAACTAGTGTTGGCGAGTTTGCGATTGAAGCAGTTGAAACAATGGCACGTATTATTCAAAAAACTGAAGAAGGCGGACTAGATCGCATTCGCCCCATCATCAATTCACCACGAACAAAGGGTGGAGCAATCACAAAGGCGGCCACAGAAGTTGGTGCGATTGTTGAAGCCAAGTATTTAGTTGCCTTTACACAAAGCGGCGATTCAGCTCGTCGCATGTCGCGTCTTCGCTCACCAATTCCAATCTTGGCTCTGACGCCAGAAGTTGGTACCTACAACCGTCTTGCTCTTACATGGGGTGTCGAACCGATGATTACCGAGATGGTTAAGCACACAGATGACATGGTTAAGTTAGTAGATACCGTGTTAATCCAAAGTGGTCGTGCCAAAAAAGGTGAAAACGTGATGATTGTTGCTGGCTCACCTCCCGGAATTCCAGGATCCACAAATGCGATGCGTGTACACATCGTTGGTGACGCCATCGCTGGCGTAGCCCCTGGCTATCGCTAATCACGCTTACATTTTCACCGATTCACTTTGCGCGTTAGACTTTTACCGCGCCTCGGTACTCCAACGGTAGAGAGGGCAGTCTCAAACACTGCATAGTGTCGGTTCGAATCCGACTCGGGGCACATGAGCACAATACGAATTTTGGTCGCAGAAGATGAA
>JACCDX010029674.1_pt1 | contig 21985 bp, 21 predicted proteins | sample 7449681 | NCBI WGS metagenome assembly JACCDX01 (sample SAMN15323450, study PRJNA562643) | freshwater metagenome | isolation source: river surface water | place: USA:Blue River Watershed | collected 2017-08-18
AGCTGGAGCACGCCTTCCGTTTCAACGACGCCGTGCTGCGCCACCTGACGGTGCAGAAGAAAAAGGCCGAGACCGGCCCGTCGCTGATGATGAAAACCGTCGAGCGCGAAGAAGCCCGCAAGGCGCAGCAAGCCGAATTCCAGGCCTGATGCGCTGATTGTCAGGTGTGAACCGCGTCATTTTGACGGCTGCCATCGCCGAGCTCTCCGCCCTGCGATACACACCTGCCGGATTGCCCGCGCTTGATCTGAGGCTCGAACACGAGTCGCATGTCGAAGAAGCCGGACAGACCCGACAGGTCAAGGCCAGCGTCAAGACGGTTGCACTGGGAACACTGGCCGAGCGTCTCGCTCGCCAAGCTCTCGGAAGCACCTGGCAGTTTGAAGGATTCCTGGCGACGCCTCGCAACGGCAAAAGCGTCACCTTTCATCTGCAAGATTTTCAGAATTGTTCATAGGAGGCCCAGACCATGGCCACGTTTAAGAAGTTCAACAAGGACAAGCGTCCCAAGCGCAACACCCAATCGCTCCTGTTCAAGCGCAAGCGTTTCTGCCGTTTCACCGTGACCGGTGTGGAAGAGATCGATTACAAAGACATCGATACCCTGCGTGACTTCATTGCCGAAAACGGCAAAATCATTCCCGCACGCCTGACCGGCACCCGTGCCATTTATCAGCGCCAGCTCAACACCGCCATCAAACGCGCACGCTTCCTGGCCATGCTGCCGTACAGCGACCAGCACAAGATCTGAGGAGAAACAACATGCAAATCATTCTGCTCGACAAAGTTGTGAACCTCGGTAACCTGGGCGAGATCGTCAAGGTCAAAGATGGTTACGCACGTAACTTCCTGATTCCCTCCGGCCGTGCCCGTCGCGCCACCGAAGCCGCAATCAAGGAATTCGAAGCCCGCCGTGCCGAACTCGAAAAAGCCGCCGCTGAAAAGCTGGCCGCAGCCCAGGCTCAAGGCGAAAAGCTGGCCGGCACAACCCTGAAGCTGACCCAGAAAGCCGGTGTCGATGGCCGTTTGTTCGGTTCCGTCACCAACTTCGACATTGCCGAAGAACTTGGCAAGCAAGGCTTCCCGGTGCAAAAGGCCCAGGTGCGCATGCCCAACGGTCCGATCAAGACGGTCAGCGACTCCAGCGTCAGTGTGGCTTTGCACACCGATGTGGTCGTGGACATCAACATTTCGGTCTACGGCGAAACCGCCTGATCGAGGTTGACTCGTGCCAAGCCGCTCTTCGGGGCGGCTTTTTTTTGCCTGAAGTTATCCCCGGTTATCCCGTGTTTGTCACCGGTTTTCCACAGGGTTGTCCCATGACTTTCCGGGCATTCCCACGTAGCATCCAGGGTTCGAAGGAGTGCCATGTCCGCCGTTCTGACCAGTTTCGAAGAAGACTATTCCCCCGACCATGAAGTTGCCCAGCTTCGCATTCCGCCCCATTCGCTGGAGGCGGAATCCAGCGTGCTCGGAGGCTTGCTGCTGGACAACAGCGCCTGGGATCGTGTGGGAGACCTGTTGACCGACAGCGATTTTTACCGCTACGAGCATCGTCTGGTCTATGCCGCCGTGGGCGCGCTGATCAACAGCAGCCGACCCGCCGATGTGATCACGGTCTTTGAGCATCTGCAAAGCCTGGGCAAGGCGGAAGAGGTTGGCGGCCTGGCTTATTTGAATTCGCTGGCCCAGTATGTGCCCAGTGCCAGCAACATCCGCCGCTATGGCGAGATCGTGCGTGAGCGCGCCATCTTGCGCAAGCTGGTCAGTGCCAGTGATGAAATCTCCACCACCGCGTTCAATCCCAAGGGAAAGCCGGTGGCCCAAATCCTGGACGAGGCTGAGCAGAAGATTTTCAACATCGGGGAAGAAGGCTCGCGCATGAAGCAGGGCTTTCAGTCCATGGACGCCCTGGTGGTGGATCTGCTGGACCGTGTGGAGGAGATGTCGCAAAACCCGAACGACATCACCGGTGTGCCCACCGGCTTCTACGATTTCGACCGCATGACATCCGGTCTGCAACCCGGCGATCTCGTGGTGCTGGCAGCACGACCCTCCATGGGCAAGACTGCGCTGGCCATCAACATCGCCGAACATGTCGCAGTCAATGAAGGGCTGCCTGTGGCTGTGTTCTCCATGGAAATGGGGGCGGCACAGTTGGCCATTCGTATCGTGGGCTCCATCGGGCGCATTGACCAGGGCCACCTGCGCACAGGCAAACTGTCAGATGACGAATGGCCGAGACTGACCGAGGCCATTGAAAAGCTGCGCAGCATTTCTTTGCACATCGATGAGACACCTGGCCTCACGCCCAGTGAGCTGCGCGCGAATGCGCGGCGCCTGGCTCGCCAGTGTGGCAAGCTCGGCCTGATCGTGGTCGACTACTTGCAGCTGATGTCGGGCACCAGCTCCGATGGCGACAACCGCGCCACCGAACTGGGGGAAATCTCTCGTGGCTTGAAGATGCTGGCAAAAGAGTTGCAGTGTCCCGTTATCGCGCTGTCCCAGTTGAACCGAAGTGTCGAACAGCGTACGGACAAACGCCCCATGATGAGTGACCTGCGTGAATCAGGCGCCATCGAACAGGATGCGGACGTCATCATGTTCATCTACCGAGACGACTATTACAACAAGGACAGCAAGGAGCCGGGGGTGGCCGAGGTCATCATCGGCAAGCAGCGCAATGGCCCGACCGGCACCGTCAAACTTGCCTTCCTGAAGCCCATCACCAAGTTTGAGTCTTTGGCGTCTGGCGCTGGCGGCGACTATTGATCTCTGACGTCAGAGCGCTTCGCTGGCGAAATCGGCCAGGCGAGAGCGCTCACCCCGTGCCAGGGTGATGTGGCCACCGTGCGGCCACCCCTTGAATTTGTCGACCGCAAACGTCAGGCCCGATGAGCCTTCCGTCAAATACGGCGTATCTATCTGCGCCAGATTGCCCATGCAAATGATCTTGGTGCCCGGGCCGGCGCGGGTGATCAAGGTCTTCATTTGCTTGGGCGTCAGGTTTTGCGCCTCATCGATCACCACATACTTGTTGAGGAAGGTGCGGCCACGCATGAAGTTCATGCTCTTGATCTTGATCTTGCTGCGGATCAACTCGTTGGTGGCGGCACGTCCCCATTCACCCGCACTGGTCTCTGTCTTGCCCAGTACCTCGAGGTTGTCGTCCAGTGCGCCCATCCAGGGGCCCATCTTCTCTTCCTCGGTGCCAGGCAGAAAACCAATGTCTTCGCCGACGCTCACCGTGGCGCGCGTCACAATGATTTCGCTGTAACGGCGATCGTCCAGCACCTGGGTCAGGCCGGAGGCCAGGGCCAGCAAGGTCTTGCCCGTGCCGGCCGTTCCGGTGAGTGTGACGAAGTCAATCTCGGGATCCATCAGCAGGTTCAGCGCAAAATTCTGCTCGCGGTTGCGTGCGGTGACACCCCAGACTGCATTTTTCAGGTGATTGAACTCTTTCAGGGTTTTCAGCACAGCCGTCTTGCCACGGATCTCGGTCACGCGGGCATACAAGCTGGGCTCACCCGGTGCTTCGAAATACACGAACTGGTTGATGTGCAGGCTGGGCACAATGGGGCCGCTGATGCGATAAAAGGTGTGGCTTCCGCTCTGCCAGCTCTCCACAGTCTTGCCGTGGCGAATCCAGAAATCGGGGGGCAGGGCCAAGGAGCCGGCATACAGCAAGTCGCCATCTTCCAGGGTCTTGTCGTTCTGGTAGTCTTCGGCGGCAAGGCCGAGGGCGCGCGCCTTGACGCGCATGTTGATGTCTTTGGACACCAGCACCACTTCGCGCGGCGATTGCTGCTGGCGCAAGGCCTGCACCACCCCCAGAATCTGGTTGTCCGCCTTGCCTTGCGGCAAGCTGATGGGCAGGCTCATGTCCAGCGGCTGGGTCTGGAAAAACAGTTTGCCCCCGACATCGCGATGACCCGTGCTGTCCAGCGGCAGGCCCTTGGACATGTCGGCACCTTGCACGCCTGCGAGCGCGTCCAGGGTGCGGCTGGCCTGGCGCGCGTTGCGGGCCACTTCCGTCATGCCCTTCTTGTTGCTGTCCAGCTCTTCCAGCACGATCATGGGCAGGAAAATGTCGTGCTCCTCAAAGCGGAACAAACTCATGGGATCGTGCATCAGCACATTGGTGTCCAGCACGAAGAGTTTCGTCGGGCCTTGAGGCTTCTTCGGTTTGGCGGCTGAAGGGCGTGGGAGGGCGGATGGGTTGCCCGCAACGGCTGGTGCAATCTGGCGCGCTTTGTGGCGGGGACTTGCCGCGGCTGGGGCCGTGGTCACGCCATCCTGGGCGCCTGCACCAGCGGCAGCACCGGGGTCAAACAGGTCCAGGGCTTGAGGTTTCTCTGCGAGCGGACCCGGCTGGCTTTCGCTGCGGGCTTTTCGCGCCGTCTTGACGATGGCGGGTGCTTCAAATGCTGACCGGTTCAACAGGGCAGCGCGCTTGGAGGGAGCGGGAGGAAGAGGCATGGATTCATCATAACCCAGCCATATGACAGCCTGGAATCAGGCTGTGGCTGGTGCGGCCTTTTTCAAGGCTTTCACGGCTTTGAGGACTTCGTCCACGTGGCCTGGAACTTTGAGTCCACGCCATTCCTGGCGCAACACGCCATCGGCGCCCACGAGGAAGGTGCTGCGCTCAATGCCTTTGACTTTTTTGCCATACATGATCTTGTTTTTGACCACGCCGAACATGTGGCACATCTTTTCTTCCGTGTCGGCGATCAGCTCGAACGGCAGTTCCAGCTTGGTCTTGAAGTCATCATGCGATTTCATGTTGTCGCGCGATACGCCAAAAATAACGGCCCCCGCCTTGGTGAAATCTTTGTACTTGTCACGGAACTGCATGGCTTCGGTCGTGCAGCCAGGCGTGTTGTCCTTGGGGTAGAAGTACAGGATCAGCACTTTGCCGTGGTTGGAAGAATTGGTGACCTTGACGCCGCCAGTGGCAGTCGCTTCGAATTCGGGGAGAGGTTTGTTGACAACGATCGCCATAGGTCTTCAATCAGGTGAGGAGATGGCCGCAGTGGTTTACGGCAACCTGCAATTTTAACTTGAAAAAGGCGCTGCGTGACAGGCCTGCTCAAGCCGAAGGCTCTACCAGCAGGACTGCTGCGACAGCCCGTCCTTCTCCAGCCAGAATGTTGTAGGTACGGCAAGCGGCCGCCGTGTCCATGGTTTCCAGCCCAATGCGACGCGCCATCAACGGGGCCAGCCATGCAGGCGGCGGGAAGCGCAAGCGTTCGCCGCTGCCAAAGAGGATCATTTCCACGGGCAGCTCGGCAAGTGCCGCAAAGTGGTCGGGGCCCAGCTCCTCAAACCGACGGCAATGCCAGTCGCGGCGCTCGCCCGCCGAGGTGATGAGCAGGCTGTGCTGCAATTTCTCGCCATTGAGGGCGATCCATCCCGGGCCGTAGCCCGTGACGGCCTGCACATCCATGCGATCAGGTTGGAGTTTCATGGGTGGATGAGGCAAAAATGCCCAAGTTCTGTGGTCAAATTATAGGTTTTCACCTGAAAAGACCCCTGGGAGGGACTTTGAAAGCCATCCAAAAATCCAGCAAGCTGGCCAACGTCTGTTACGACATCCGCGGACCGGTCCTCGATCGGGCCCGTCAGATGGAGGAAGAGGGCCACAAAATCATCAAGCTGAACATCGGCAATCTGGCCGTGTTCGGCTTTGATGCGCCCGAAGAAATTCAGCAGGACATGATCCGCAACCTGCCCAATGCCGCCGCCTATTCGGACAGCAAAGGGATTTTTGCCGCGCGCAAGGCGGTGATGCATTACACCCAGCAGCAGGGTGTGCAAGGCGTCACGCTGGACGACATTTACCTGGGCAATGGCGCCAGCGAGCTGATTGTCATGGCCACCAATGCCTTGCTCAATGACGGCGACGAGCTGCTGTTGCCCGCGCCTGACTATCCGCTGTGGACCGCTGCGGTGAGCCTGTCGGGTGGCACACCTGTGCATTACCTTTGCGATGAGAACAACGGCTGGATGCCGGATCTCAACGACATTCGTGCCAAGATCACGCCGAACACCAAGGGCATCGTCATCATCAATCCGAACAACCCCACGGGGGCTTTGTACTCGGACGAATTGCTCAGGAGCATTGTCAGTCTGGCGCGTGAGCACGGCCTGGTGATTTTTGCCGATGAGGTTTACGACAAGGTGCTTTACGAAGATGTCAAGCACACGGCCATTGCCTCGCTCTCCACCGATGTGCTGACCCTGACTTTCAATTCATTGTCCAAGAGCTATCGCTCGTGCGGCTACCGCGCGGGATGGATGGTGGTGTCTGGCGACAAGAAACCTGCGCGTGATTACATCGAAGGCCTGAACATGCTGTCTTCCATGCGCTTGTGTGCCAACGTGCCTGGCCAATGGGCGATTCAGACAGCCCTGGGGGGGTATCAGAGCATCAAGGACCTGGTCAAAGAGGGAGGACGGTTGCGCCGTCAGCGTGACCTGGCGCACCAACTCATCACGGCCATTCCTGGCGTCACCTGTGTCAAACCCAGTGCCGCCCTGTACATGTTTCCCAGGCTGGACCCCAAGATGTACCCCATCGAGGATGACCAGCAGTTCATCAATGAATTGCTGCAAGAGACCAAGGTGCTGCTGGTGCAAGGCTCTGGCTTCAACTGGCCGCAGACCGACCATTTCCGTATTGTCTTCTTGCCCCACGAAGACGACTTGCGCGAGGCGATCAACCGCATCGCCAAATTTCTTGAAACCTACCGACAACGACACGCATCATGAAACCCATCCAAGTAGGCCTTTTGGGCATCGGCACCGTGGGACGCGGCACCTTCGAAGTGCTGCAACGCAACCAGGAAGAAATCCAGCGACGCGCCGGTCGAGGCATTCAGATCAGCATGGTCGCCGACCTGGACACGGCGCGTGCCAAGTCGGTCGTGGGTGACTCGGCCCAAGTGGTGGCCGATGCGCGCGAGGTGATCGCCAACCCGGACATCGACATCGTGATCGAACTGATCGGTGGCTATGGCATTGCACGACAGTTGGTCATGGCAGCCATCGAAGCTGGCAAGCACGTTGTCACGGCCAACAAGGCCTTGCTGGCGGTTCATGGCACGGAAATTTTTGAAGCTGCGCGTCGCAAGGGCGTGATGGTGGCCTTCGAGGCCGCCGTGGCTGGTGGCATTCCCATCATCAAGGCCCTGCGCGAAGGACTGACCGCCAACCGCATCCAGTGGATCGCGGGCATCATCAACGGTACCACCAACTTCATCCTGTCCGAGATGCGTGACAAGGGGTTGCCTTTTGACGAGGTGCTCCAGCAGGCGCAGGCCTTGGGTTACGCCGAAGCCGATCCAACCTTCGACATTGAGGGTGTGGACGCGGCCCACAAAGCCACCATCATGTCGGCCATCGCCTTTGGCATTCCCGTGCAGTTTGACAAAGCGCATGTGGAAGGCATCACGCGCCTGGAAGCGCAGGACATTCGCTATGCCGAACAACTGGGCTACCGCATCAAACTGCTGGGCATTGCCAAGCGCGTTGTCTCGGGCGTGGAGTTGCGGGTGCACCCTTGTCTGGTGCCTTCCAGGCGTCTGATCGCCAATGTGGAAGGCGCGATGAACGCTGTGATGGTGCAAGCCGACGCCGTCGGGACGACCCTGTACTACGGCAAGGGCGCGGGCAGCGAGCCCACGGCCAGTGCCGTGATCGCCGACCTGGTGGACATCACCCGCTTGCACACCGCTGACCCGCTCAACCGCGTGCCGCACCTGGCATTCCAGCCCGATGCCATGAGCGACATCCAGGTGTTGCCCATGACCGATGTGGTGACCAGCTACTACCTGCGTTTGCGTGTGGCCGATGAGGCGGGCGTCCTGGCGCGTGTCACCGGCATCCTGGCCGAGTCCGGCATCAGCATCGAGGCGGTGCTGCAACGCGCCGCAGGCGAGGGTGAGAAACAGACCGATCTGATCATTTTGACGCACGATTGCGTGGAGTCGCGCATGAATGCGGCGATTGCCCAGATGCAGCAGTTGAGCAGCGTGCTGGCCCCGATCACCCGCATCCGCAAGGAAGACCTGAACTGATGCTGTATCTCTCCACCCGAGGCCATCCCGAGCGCCGCCATTTTTGTGAGATCCTGCTTGAAGGGCTCGCGCCCGATGGCGGCCTCTATTTGCCCGAAGCCTATCCGCGCATCGACGATGCCACACTGAGCCAATGGCGTCACATTTACCGCACGCAGGGTTACGCTGATCTAGCGTTTGAAGTGCTGTCGCGTTTCATTGACGACATTCCAGCGGAGGATTTGCGGGCCTTGTGTCGCAAGACTTATACCGAAGCCGTGTTTGGCACGCCCGAGATCGTCCCTGTGCGTCCGCTGGAGAAAGGCCTGTACCTGGAGGCACTCTCCAATGGCCCGACCCTGGCTTTCAAAGACATGGCCATGCAGTTGCTGGGCCATCTCTTCGAGTACGAACTGGCCCGTCGTGGTGAAGAGCTGAATATCCTGGGCGCAACCTCGGGCGACACTGGAAGCGCCGCCGAATACGCCATGCGCGGCAAGAAGGGCGTGCGTGTCTTCATGACCAGCCCGCATGGCCGCATGAGCCCGTTTCAGCAAGCACAGATGTTCAGCCTGCAGGACGAGAACATTCACAACATTGCCATTGAAGGCGTGTTCGACGATTGTCAGGACATTGTGAAGGCTGTTTCCAACGACCTGACATTCAAACGCCGCTACCGCATCGGCACGGTGAACTCCATCAATTGGGCGCGCTTGCTGGCCCAGGTGGTGTACTACTTTGCTGGCTATTTCCAGGTCTCCCAGGACAATTCACAGCGTGTGAGCTTCACTGTGCCCAGTGGCAATTTCGGAAATGTATGTGCAGGCCATGTCGCGCGCATGATGGGCCTTCCGATCGACACCTTGGTGGTGGCGACGAACGAGAACGATGTGCTGGACGAATTTTTCCGCACGGGCATCTACCGGGTTCGTGCCGGCGCGGACACGCATGAAACCTCCAGCCCGTCCATGGACATTTCCAAGGCCAGCAACTTTGAACGTTTTGTGTTTGATCTGCTTGGACGCGATGCCGAGCGCACACGGGATTTGTTTGGCGAGCAGTTGAATCGGCACGGCCAGTTCGATCTGAGCCAGGAGCCTTTGTTTCAGCAAGCAGCGCAGCGCTATGGCTTTGTCAGCGGACGCAGCAGCCATGCCGACCGTGTGGCCACCATTCAAGACACCCATCGGCGTTTTGACCAGATGATCGACCCACACACAGCCGATGGCGTGAAAGTGGCGCGCGAGCGTCTGCAACCCGGCACACCGATGCTGGTGCTGGAGACGGCGTTGCCGATCAAGTTCGCTGCGACGCTGGTGGAGGCACTGGGTCAAGAGCCTCCGCGACCGCCGCGTTTCGAAGGTATCGAAGCCTTGCCGCGCCGTGTTCTGGTCATGCCGGTGGATGTGCAAGGCGTCAAGCAATTGATCGAAACCCATTGCGCATGAAAGTGGTGGGCTTTGCCGGTTACTCCGGTGCGGGAAAAACCACCCTGGTGGAAAGCTTGGTGATGGAGCTTCGCCATCGAGGCTTGCGGGTCTCGGTGGTCAAGCATGCCCATCACCGCTTCGACATCGACTATCCCGGCAAAGACAGTTACCGACACCGCGAAGCCGGCGCATTTGAAGTGGTCGTGGCGTCCAACCGGCGTCTGGTGCTGCAACGCCAGTTCGAGCGTGAGACCGAGTTGTCTGTGCACCATCTGATCGCCGAGTTGTATGACGGAGTCGACTGGGTGCTGGTGGAGGGGTTCAAGGAAAGCGATCTGCTGAAAATTGAAGTCTGGCGCGCGGCATCCCAGCTGCCGGCCCGCTACCTGGAGGATGACTTTGTGGTGGCGATTGCCACCGACTCGCCCCAGGCCCTGCCACATGCCACCTTGCGCCCTGTGCTGGATTTGAACGATGCCCATGCCGTGGCCGAGTGGTTGATGGACAATCAGGATCGTTTTCAGTACGCTCCCCCCGAATTCTTATGAGTCGTCCTCCCTTGCTGTCCCTGGATGAGGCTTTGCCTTTGTTGCTGGCGCGCGCTTTGCCTTTGTCCCGTACGGAAACGGTCTCCACCTTTGACGCCGACGGGCGCGTTCTGGCAGAAGATTTGCACTCGGCCTTGCAGGTGCCACCGCAGGACAACAGTTCCATGGATGGTTATGCCGTGCGCTGCGATGATGTGCGCGCGTCAGGCGCTGTCCTGAAGGTCACGCAGCGCATCCCCGCTGGCAGTCATGGCCGGCCTCTGCAAGCTGGGGAGGCCGCTCGCATTTTCACGGGGGCGCCGATTCCCGAAGGCGCCGATGCCGTGGTGATGCAGGAAGACTGCGTGGTGCAGGGCGATGACGCTGTGTGCGTTCAGCAAGTGCCGACCCTGGGCCAGTGGATTCGCCGAAGCGGCGAGGATGTGGCGCGCGGCGACCGTGTGCTGTCGCGCGGAGACCGACTGACGCCTGCGTCGCTGGGGCTGGCTGCAAGCATTGGCCTGGCATCGCTGACGGTGGCGACGCGCCCACGCGTGGCCTTGTTCTCCACCGGGGATGAACTGGTGATGCCTGGCGAAGTTCCGCCGCAGGCCATGAAGCCGGGGGCCATTTACAACTCCAATCGTTTTTTTCTGCGAGCGCTGTTGCAGCGCCTGGGGTGCGAGGTCAGTGATTTAGGCATCGTGCCCGACCAGCGTGAAGCCACCGAAGCGGCTTTGCGCTCGGCTGCGGAGAACCATGATTTGATTCTGACCAGTGGTGGCGTGTCGGTGGGGGAAGAAGACCACGTGAAACCAGCCGTCGAAAAATGGGGCGAGCTGACGCTGTGGTCTTTGGCCATCAAGCCTGGCAAGCCATTTGCCTTCGGATCGGTCCGCCGCACACAGGGCACGAGCAGCGCGCATTTCATGGGCCTTCCTGGCAATCCGGTGTCCAGTTTTGTCACCTTTCTGTTGTTGGTCCGGCCTTTTGTGCTGGCATTGCAAGGGGCCACACAACTGGAGGCCCCACGCCAAAAGATGCAGGCCCATTTCGATTGGCCGCGTGCAGACAAGCGGCGAGAGTTCCTGCGTGTACGACGCAACGGCCAAGGCGGCCTGGACCTGTTCCCCAACCAAAGCTCGGGGGTGCTCACCTCGGCCGTTTGGGGCGATGGTGTGGTGGACAATCCTTCGGGGCAGACCATCGTGCCGGGCCAGTGGGTGTCCTTTGTCTCCTTGCCGGAGTGGCAGTCATGAAAGTCAACGTGCGGTATTTCGCCTCCATTCGCGAAACCATCGGCCTGGGCAGTGAGTCGATCGACACGCAGGCGCAAACGGTGTTGGCACTGCGTGAGGAGTTGTTGTCGCGTGGCGGCGCTTACGCTCAGGCACTGGCGCCGGGTCGCGCTGTGCGCACAGCACTCGACCAGGTCCTGTGCGAGGCAGGCGCCGAACTGCGCGAAGGTTGTGAGCTCGCTTTTTTTCCACCCGTCACCGGCGGATGAGGCATGAGCTTCACGGTTCACATTCAAACGCAGGACTTTGATGTCGCTCAGGTCTTGGCCTCTCTGCGCGCGGGCGACAAGCGCGTCGGTGCCGTGTGCAGTTTTGTTGGCACCGTGCGCGATCGCAACGAGGGAAGCCAGGTTGCCACGCTGACCTTGGAGCATTACCCGGGCATGACCGAAAAGGCCATTGAAGCCATGCTGGCCGAGGCACGTTCCCGCTTCGATATTTATGCGGCCACCGTGATTCACCGCGTGGGCCTGCTGCACCCCCTGGACCAGATCGTGCTGGTCGCCGTGACCTCGGCACACCGGGGCCAGAGTTTTCAGGCCTGTGAATTTCTGATGGACTACCTGAAAACGCAGGCGCCGTTCTGGAAAAAAGAAGTCACGCCGCAAGGCGAGCGCTGGGTCGATGCCCGCGTCAGTGACGACCAGGCACTGGCACGCTGGGGCATCACTGCCCGCAACGCTGTTTAATTGAGGTAGCTGGGACGGTCAGTGGACACCGACGGTTCAGGCTCTTTGGCTTGAGGCTTGACGGTGGCTTCCAGTTGCAACCAGCCTGACTTGGCGACTGCATCATTGAGCAAATGCTGAAGGCCGATGACCAATTCGGACTTGACTTTGACCTGAAAAGCACGGTGCGGTGGATCGCCCACTTTTTCCTGGAAGGCGAGCACCAGGGTGCCATCGTTCTGAGGTGAGATCTGAATGTCGGTGACCAGCAAGGGCGTCTCACCCAGCAGAAATTTGACCGGTTCCTCGTAAGGGGTGGCAAAGTCGGCTTTTTGCAAATTCTCCTGCTGCTTGAACTCGGCCAGCATTTCCTTGGCCTGCGGCGTTGGCATCGGCGTTTGCAAGCTTGCTTCCTTTGCAATTTGGTCTACGCTGGCACGCTTGAGATAGGGTTGCAAGCCCAGGGTCAGACGGCGTGTGAGCCAGATGCGGATCTCTTCGCGCTCGGTGGTGCTGATGCGCAGCAGAATCCGGTCCTGGATCGGGTCGTGCAACAGGGATAACTGGTGTATGTTCATGCTTTGTGGTGCGTCAAAGGGGATGATGGCGCCGAGCTCTTGAAAATGGCCCGGCTAGCCTCAGTTGCATCCCAATTCCATCATTTTCCAAGAAAAGCCATGAGATTCGACAAACTGACCACAAAATTCCAGGAAGCCTTGGGCGAGGCGCAGACGCTGGCTTTGGGCGGCGACCATGCGTACATTGAGCCCTCGCATTTGTTGGTGGCCATGCTTCGCCAGGATGAGGGGCCCAAATCATTGCTGCAGCGTGCCAACGTCAACGTGAGCGGTTTGTTGGCCGCAGCCGAAGCAGCGATGGGGCGCTTGCCCCAGGTCCAGGGTCAGGAACAGGTTCAGGTCGGTCGCGATCTGGTCTCCCTGATCCAGGCAGCCGAGAAAGAGGCGATCAAGCGTGGCGACCAGTTCATCGCCAGTGAGCTTTTTTTGCTGGCGCTGTGTGACAACAAGGGTGACTGGGGCAAGATGGCCAAAGAGAGCGGCTTGTCGCGCAAATCCATGGAGGCTGCGATTGCCACTGTGCGGGGTGGACAGAAAGTTGAAAGTCCCGAAGCCGAAGGGCAGCGCGAGGCCTTGAAAAAATACTGCCTGGATCTGACGGAGCGTGCACGCAACGGCAAGCTCGATCCAGTGATCGGCCGCGACGATGAAATCCGCCGGGCCATTCAGGTCTTGCAACGGCGTTCCAAAAACAATCCGGTGCTGATTGGCGAGCCGGGTGTTGGCAAGACCGCCATTGTGGAAGGTTTGGCTCAGCGCATCGTTTCCGGTGAGGTGCCCGAATCCCTGAAGGGCAAACGTGTGCTGTCGCTGGACATGGCGGCCTTGCTCGCGGGCGCGAAATTCCGTGGCGAGTTTGAAGAGCGCCTCAAGACCGTGCTCAACGAATTGGCCAAAGACGAAGGCCAGACCATCGTTTTCATCGACGAGTTGCACACCATGGTGGGTGCAGGCAAGGCCGAGGGTGCCATGGACGCGGGCAACATGCTCAAACCCGCCCTGGCCCGTGGTGAATTGCATTGCGTGGGCGCCACCACGCTGGACGAATACCGCAAATACATCGAGAAGGATGCAGCGCTGGAGCGGCGCTTTCAGAAAATCATCGTGGGTGAGCCCAGCGTCGAGGCCACCATCGCCATCCTGCGAGGCCTTCAGGAAAAGTACGAGGTCCACCATGGCGTGGAAATCACCGACCCTGCCATCGTGGCGGCAGCCGAGTTGTCCAACCGCTACATCACCGATCGTTTTTTGCCGGACAAGGCCATTGATCTGATTGACGAGGCCGCGGCCAAGATCAAAATCGAAATTGACTCCAAGCCAGAAGTCATGGACCGGCTGGACCGCCGCCTCATCCAGCTCAAGATCGAGCGCGAGGCCGTGCGGAAAGAAACCGATGAAGCGTCACAAAAACGCCTGAGCCTGCTCGAAGAAGAAATGGTCAAGCTGGAGAAGGAGTACGCTGATCTCGAAGAAATCTGGAAGTCGGAAAAAGCCTCCGCTCAGGGCAGCGCCCAGATCAAGGAAGAGATCGATCGCTTGCGCTTTCAGATCGAGGAGTTCACCCGCAAAGGCGACTTCCACAAAGTGGCAGAGTTGCAGTATGGCCGCTTGCCCGAATTGGAGAAACGCCACAAGGAGGCCACAGCCAAGGAAAGCCGTGGCGCAGACCAGTCGAGTGGCCCGCGCTTGCTGAGAACCCAGGTCGGTGCCGAAGAAATCGCCGAAGTTGTGGCACGCGCCACCGGTATCCCGGTGTCCAAGCTGATGCAAGGCGAGCGTGAAAAACTGTTGCAGATGGAAGATCGCCTGCACCAGCGTGTCGTGGGGCAGGATGAGGCGATCGTGGCCGTGGCCAACGCCATCCGCCGCTCGCGTGCTGGCCTGGGAGACCCCAACCGGCCCACGGGTTCCTTTTTGTTTCTGGGCCCCACAGGGGTGGGCAAGACCGAGCTGTGCAAAGCGCTGGCCGGCTTCCTGTTTGACAGCGAAGAACACATGATCCGCATCGACATGAGCGAGTTCATGGAAAAGCACACTGTGAGTCGCCTCATCGGTGCACCTCCCGGTTATGTGGGCTATGACGAAGGAGGTTACCTCACCGAAGCCGTGCGTCGCAAACCCTACAGTGTGGTCCTGCTGGACGAAGTCGAGAAAGCCCATCCCGATGTGTTCAACGTGCTGCTGCAGGTTCTGGACGATGGCCGCCTCACCGATGGTCAGGGTCGTACCGTTGACTTCAAGAACACGGTGATCGTGATGACGTCCAACATCGGCTCTCCCATCATTCAGAGCATGGTGGGGCAGGATCCGCAAGACATCAAGGATGCTGTGTGGGATGAGCTCAAGTCGCATTTCCGTCCCGAGTTCCTCAATCGCATCGATGAAACCGTGGTATTTCATGGGCTGGATGCCGGCCACATTGCCCGCATTGCCGACATTCAGTTGCGGGTGCTGGCCGAGCGTCTGGCCCGGATCGAGCTCACGCTGGATGTGTCTGACGCTGCGCTGGCCGAGTTGGCCAAGGTGGGCTTTGACCCGGTGTTTGGCGCCCGACCGCTCAAGCGGGCCATCCAGCAGCGGATTGAAAACCCATTGTCCAAACTCCTGCTGGAAGGCCGCTTCCTGCCCAAGGACGTGATTGCCGTGCGTGTCGACCCTGTGCGCGCGCCGGGTGAATTCAGCTTCGCGAAGGCCTGAACTTCAGGGTGTCTCGCGCCCGACGCACAGGGGAGGGCATCTCGCGGTAGGATGCAGGGCTTCAACGTTCTGTATCCTGTCGTTACCGTGTCCTCTTCTGCTCCTGAAGGCTTTCAGCCGATCCAAGTGGGTGGCCCATTCATAGCCCACAACGTGCCTTTGCACGCGCGTCTTGTCAGCACCGATGCCGGTGACAAGGTCCAACTGGGATTTCGTGTTGCGCCCCACCATACCAACCCTCTGGGCTTTCTGCATGGGGGCATGATGGCCACGTTTGTGGACATGCTCGCCGCTTGCGTGGTGCCTTACCAAACGCAGATGGAGCGCCGTTTTTTGCCCACAGTGAGTTTGCAAATGGACTTTCTGTCTTCGCCCACAGTCGGGGCCTGGGTCCAGGCCGAGTGCCAAATTCTGCGTGAGACGCGCAACCTGTTGTTCACGCAGGGACTGGTCCACGCCGAAGGCGAATTGGTCCTGCGCACCAGCGCGGTTTACAAGATCGGCAAACCCTTTGATGAATGGAATGCCAACCCACGCGACCCGTTCAATCTGCGCACACCGGTCTGAGCGCTTCACGCCATGACAGCCTCAGCTTCCCGCGCCATGCCCACCCCATCGGTGCCGCTGCGCCAGGATGCAGCGGTCATCGGCCTGGTGGGGCTGGCGCATGCGAGCTCGCATTTCTCGCATCTGCTGCTGCCCTTGCTGTTTCCCGTGTTCATGAAGGTGTTTGCTCTGAATTATTCAGAGCTGGGCTTGCTCATGAGCATCTTTTTTGTCGTGTCCGGCATTGGCCAGGCACTGGCGGGTTTCCTGGTGGACCGTCTCGGCGCACGTCCGGTGCTCTTTGCCGCGCTCGGTTTACTGGCGCTGGGCTGCTTGTGGGCGGCGCGCGCGCAAGGCTATGTCGATCTGATGGTGGTGGCGGTTTTTTTGGGCTTGGGCAATTGCTCTTTTCATCCGGTTGACTTCACCATTCTGAACCAGCGGGTTTCCGTGCCTCGTCTGGGCTATGCCTTCAGTGCCCATGGCCTCACGGGCAACCTGGGCTGGGCTGTGGCCCCTGTCTTCATGGTGGGGCTCAGTGAAGTGTGGGATTGGCGTGTGGCCTATCACTGTGCTGCTTTGCTGTACCTGGGCATTCTGGCCCTGGCGCTGTGGCAACGGGGCGCACTGAACACCCAGGTACATCGTGCTCAGCACGGTGCAGCGCAAGGCAGCAGTGCGCTGGCTTTCATGAAGGTGCCCGTGGTCTGGTGGTGCTTTGCATTTTTCATGCTGTCGACCATGACTCTGGCCATCGTGCAGACCTTTGGCGTGTCCATCCTGCAAAAAATGCACGAGGTCAGCTTTGCGGCGGCTAACATGACGCTGACTGCCTACATGCTGTGCGCCGCTGCAGGCATGTTTGTCGGAGGCTTTGTGGCGGCGCGCTGGCCTTTGCAAAGCGACCGCGTGGTGGCCTGGTGCATGACCGCAGGTGCGGCCTTGTTTGCCTTGTGCGGTACAGGATGGCTCAACGGCGTTGGCACGATGACGGCACTCGCCATCACCGGATTGGCGATTGGCATTGGCGGGCCCTCGCGTGACATGATGATCAAGAAAGCCACGCCGGCGGGAGCCACTGGCCGCGTCTACGGCATGGTCTATTCAGGCCTGGATGTGGGTTTTGCCTTGTCGCCCGTGATTTTTGGCGCCTTCATGGATCGCGGCTGGTATGGCGCGACTTTGCTGGGCGGTGCCTTGGTCCTGCTGTGCAGTGTCCTGGCGGCACTGGGTATTGGCAAGCGCACTGTTGCCCGAGTTTGATATTGATTGTTTGAAGAGAGAACCAAGATGACCACACAAATCGCAGGCCACCTGTTGGTCGAATGTCTGATCGAGCAAGGCGTGACGCATGCCTTTGGCGTGCCAGGTGAGAGCTATCTGGCGGTGCTCGACGGTTTTCACGCTTACCGTGACCGCATTCAGTTTGTGATCAATCGCCAAGAGGGCGGTGCGGCCTTCATGGCCGATGCACAAGGTCGGATGACGGGCCGCCCTGGCGTTTGTTTCGTCACACGCGGCCCCGGTGCCACCAATGCCTCCATTGGTGTGCACACCGCCTTTCAGGACAGCACGCCCATGGTATTGTTTGTGGGTGATGTGGGCAGCGACTGCCGTGATCGCGAAGCTTTCCAGGAAGTGGATTACAACAGTTTCTTTGGCCCCAATACCAAAGGCATGGCCAAGCGTGTGGAGCGCATCGATGACCCTTCGCGCATTCCTGAGTACGTGGCGCGTGCGTTTGCCACCGCGATGAATGGCCGCCCTGGCCCGGTGGTGGTGGTCTTGCCCGAGGACATGCTGGTGCGTGAGGTGACCGCGCGCCCCTTGCCGCGCATCGAGCCAGTGCAGGCCTGGAGCGATCCCGGTGCCTTGCGTCAATTGCGTGAGATGCTGTTGCAATCCGAGCGTCCTTTTGTGATTGCTGGCGGCGGCGGTTGGACACCGCAAGCCGCACAGGCCTTGCAACGCTTTGCAGAGAACTGGAAGTTGCCGGTGGGCAACGCCTTTCGCTTTCAGGACACTTTTGACAACCACCACCCACAGTACGCAGGCGATGTTGGCATCGGCATAGCACCCAAGCTGGCGCAGCATATTCGCGAGAGTGACCTGATCCTGGCCATCGGGCCGCGCCTGGGCGAGATGACGACCAGTGGCTACACCTTGTTGCAAGCGCCTCGCATGACGCAAAAACTGGTGCACATCCACGCCAGTGCCGAGGAGTTGAACCGGGTGTACCACGCCGATCTCGCCATGCTTTCCACGATGAACGCTGCTGCACGGTCCCTGGAAAGCCTGTCTGCCCCAACTTCGCTCCCCTGGGAAAACCGCACACAGACAATCCACGCCGATTACCTGGCCAACCTGCAACCCCAGGCGTTACCTGGCAGCATTGACATGCCGGCCATCGTGGCCACGATCAGCAAACTGTTGCCTCCTGATGCCCTGGTGACCAATGGGGCCGGCAACTTTGCGAGTTGGGTGCACCGTTTCTTTCGCTACCATGGCTTGGCCAAGGGCCACAAAACACAGCTTGCGCCAACCTCTGGGGCCATGGGCTATGGCGTGCCGGCGGGTATTGGTGCGAGCATCGCCAGTGGCCGATTGGCCTTCACCATTGCAGGCGATGGTGATTTCCTCATGAATGGTCAGGAGTTGGCAACAGCCGTGCAGCACGGCGGCAAGAGTATCATTGTCTTGCTCAACAATGGCATGTACGGCACGATTCGCATGCATCAGGAGCGCGAATTTCCCAATCACCTCAGTGGCTCGCATTTGCAGAACCCTGATTTCGCTGCGCTTGCCCAGGCCTACGGCTACAACGGCGTTCGCATCACCCAAACTGCTGAATTTGAGCCAGCCTTTGCAGCGGCAGTGGCCAGCGACAAGGGCACCCTCATCGAAGTCATGCTGGATCCGGAGGTGATCACCACGCGCGCCACATTGAGCGCGATTCGCGATGCTGCGCTCAAGCGCTGATGCCTGCGTGAAACGGGTACGAAAAAGGCCGCGATTGCGGCCTTTTTTGTGGGCGATGCCTGAATTACTTCAGGTGCTTGCCGATCAGGCCAGCCAGTTCGAACATCGTCACTTGTGCTTTGCCGAAGACTTCCTTCAGCTTGGCATCGGCGTTGATGTTGCGCTTGTTGACTTTGTCTTGCAGGCCGTGCTTTTTGATGTATGTCCACAGCTTGCTGACCACTTCGGTACGCGGAGCGGCAGCATTGCCGATCACGGCAGCCAGAGCGGCGCTGGGGGTCAGCGGCTTCATGAATGCGGCGTTGGGCGTCCGCTTTTTGGCGGGGGCTTTTTTCGCAGCAGCTTTTTTAGCCGGTGCAGCTTTCTTGGCCGGAGCGGCTTTTTTAGCGGCGGGCTTCTTGGCCGGTGCAGCTTTCTTGGCCGGTGCGGCCTTCTTGGCTACGGGCTTTTTGGCCGGAGCGGCTTTTTTGGCGGGTGCAGCTTTTTTAGCTGCTTTCTTCGCCGGAGCTTTTTTTGCAGTTGCCATGGTTGAGTTCCTTCTAGAAGAGTAATGAACAACTGGCGAAAACTGCTGTTTCGCCAGCACCCTGGATGCTATCGGGAAAAAATCGCGTTTCCAAGGGGAAAAACGATTTTTTCACTCTGAAATGTTGTTTTTTTCACGCTCAGCGCCTGCCTGCGTGCTTCGAGGCGTCTTTGAAGCCCCTCCAGGGGCATGAATGCTTGCCAACAGCACACCCCCCAAAGCCAGTAACATGGCCACGCCCTGCAACGCGTTGGGTGCTTCTCCCAGTGCCCAGCCTGTCAGGCAAGCCGCTATCGGCAACATCACCGTCAAGATGCCTGCCTGCGAAGCGGTCACATGCCGAAGGCCTGTCATCCACAGCCAGACGCTCCATACGCTAGCGGCCAGGCCATAAAAGAGCACCATGGCCCAGGTGCCCAGCGCAAGTTGGCCAAGGTCCACATCTGGCCAATACCAGACCGCCAGAGGTGTCATCAACACGCAGCCCCAGAGATTGATCATGGCAGTGATGCGGCGTGGCGACAACGCCGTCGACAAACGCTTGCCGATCACCGCATAGGCTGCTTCGCAGAACACGGCAGCCAGCACCAGCGCATTGCCCCAGATGCTGCTTGTCTGAGAAGAGGCCAGCGCCGACGTGGTGTTCAGCAACAACATGCCTGCTGCAGCACAAAACAGGGCCCAACCCAGTCGATGCGAAATGGTTTCACGCAGAAACAGCGCACTCAGCCAGGCCACCGCAATCGGCAGCATGGACAAAATGATGCCTGCCGCCAGGGCGCTGGTCTGGCTGACACCGTAGAGCATGCAAATCGAGAACAGAAAGTTGCCCAGAAAAGACTCCAGAAACAGAAGGCCCTTGAGGCGCCAACTGAGTGGTGGCTCCTCAGGTGGCTTGCGCAGCCAATGAGGCACGGCCAGAACGCCCACCACAAAACGTATCCAGGCCAGCGCAAACACGCCCAGCAACATGACCAGTGGCTTGGCCAGCGCCACATAGCAACCCACCAATGCCATGCTGAGGCCAAGGCAAAAGCTGGCGCGCCAGTGCATGCGAGGTGAGGGGCGTGGGTGTTCCATGAGACAGAGCCATGACTGTAACCAGACCAGGCTGCACCAACTCGGCGCCGCTTGGGCGACTGGGATGCACTCAGTGTGTGCAGGTCGGTTGATTTTTGTAAAAATTGATTTTGCAATATGGAAATCGTCGATGCTGCACTGCAATATATTTTCTCGATATGAGAAAACGAATTTCACGATTCAATATGTGACGCATAACCTATTGAATTTATTGACGAAAAAATAATTCTTGTATAAGACATAAGAGGATGAATTGGTCTTCTATAAGACTTAAACTTCCATCACCGGCACCGAACTTGCAAACGCAAATTGCCGACATGTTTCAACAACCTCAGGAGTGATCTCATGCCCCAATCTCTCACCGAACAACTCAGCCGTGAACAACAAATCGCAGCCCTTGAAAAAGATTGGGCCACCAACCCCCGCTGGAAGGGCGTCAAGCGCGGCTACACCGCTGCTGACGTCGTGCGTCTGCGTGGCAGCCTGCAAATCGAAAACACGCTGGCCCGTCGTGGTGCCGAAAAACTCTGGCGCCTGATCAACGGCGAAGCCAAGAAGGGCTATGTGAACTCCTTCGGCGCCATCTCTGCTGGCCAGGCCATGCAACAAGCGAAGGCCGGCTTGGAAGCCGTGTACTTGTCCGGTTGGCAAGTTGCTGCCGACGGCAATACCTCCGAGACCATGTACCCGGATCAATCGCTGTACGCGTATGACTCGGTGCCCACCATGGTGCGTCGCATCAACAACACCTTCAAGCGTGCCGATGAGATTCAATGGGGTCGTGGCATCGAGCCGGGCAACAAGGATTTCATTGACTACTTCCTGCCGATCGTGGCCGATGCGGAAGCCGGTTTCGGTGGCGTGCTCAACGCCTTCGAACTCATGAAGAACATGATCTCCGCAGGTGCCGCTGGTGTGCACTTCGAAGACCAATTGGCTGCCGTGAAGAAATGTGGCCACATGGGTGGCAAGGTGCTGGTTCCCACGCACGAAGCTTGCGAAAAGCTGATCGCAGCGCGTTTCGCCGCTGACGTCATGGGCGTGCCCACCATCGTTTTGGCCCGTACCGACGCCGAAGCTGCCAACCTGTTGACGTCTGACCATGACGCCAACGACAAGCCTTTCCTGACCGGCGAGCGCACGCCCGAAGGTTTTTACCGCGTCAAAAATGGCGTGGAGCAGGCCATCAGCCGTGGTGTTGCTTACGCTGCCTACGCCGACTTGGTGTGGTGCGAAACTGGCACGCCCGACCTTGGCTTTGCCCGTGAATTCGCTCAAGCCGTGCACGCCAAGCACCCCGGCAAGCTGCTGTCCTACAACTGCTCGCCTTCCTTCAACTGGAAGAAGAACCTGGACGACAAAACCATTGCCGCCTTCCAGGACGAGTTGTCCGCCCTGGGCTACAAGTACCAGTTCATCACGCTGGCCGGTATCCACGTCAACTGGTACAACACCTTCCAATTCGCCCATGCCTATGCCCGCGGCGAAGGCATGAAGCACTATGTGAACATGGTGCAAGAGCCCGAGTTCGCAGCCCGCGAAAAGGGTTACACCTTCGTGTCGCACCAGCAAGAGGTGGGTGCAGGTTACTTCGAC
>JACCDX011345924.1_pt1 | contig 21984 bp, 19 predicted proteins | sample 7449681 | NCBI WGS metagenome assembly JACCDX01 (sample SAMN15323450, study PRJNA562643) | freshwater metagenome | isolation source: river surface water | place: USA:Blue River Watershed | collected 2017-08-18
ACCTTTCAGCAAGTGCGATTATGGGATCAGCTGGTCCTCGAATTAGATTAGTTGGCGATAAAGCCACATTGATAATTAAAGAGTTAGATCCGCAAGAAAGTTTATTGCGAAGTGGAGTGATGCCAAAAGATGGAAAGTGGCAGCAGAGCACAAAGAGTGCTGCATACATCCACTCTGGTGATCAAATAGTTGAGTATCAATCTGTCGATGGAAATTACACGCAGTATTACTTAGAGGTAAAAAATGCCTTAGCTGGTGGGAAATGGCCAGTAAGTACTGAGGAAGCTTTAGCGGTAGCAAAAATTATTGATCAAGCTAGAGAGATTTCTTTCAGATAAGAATGAGTTTTGATTGCATAGTAGTTGGCGCAGGGTTGGCTGGCCTAACTGCTGCGCGAGAGCTAGAAAAATCTGGCCAATCAGTTCTACTTCTTGAGGCCACAGATTCTGTAGGCGGCCGGGTTAAAAGTGATTTTATAGATGGATTTATCTGTGACCGTGGCTTTCAAGTAATAAATCCAAAATACCCCGAGGTTATAAAAAGCGGAGTGATAAAGAATTTAGATTTTAAATATATTTCAGGTCAAATTAGATTAGCTGACTACAAAAGAAAAGTTGGGTACTCATTTGCGACATTGTCTTCTCAATTTGGATCAGTTAGTGAAAAGGTGAACTTACTAAAATTTTTAGCCAATCCAAGGGTAAGCAATCAAAAGAGTTTTGGCGATTACTCCAAGTCATTTCCAACCCTTTATGAGCGCGTATTAAAACCATTTTTGACTGGTGTATTTCTAAATGACCCTAAAGTTATTGCAGCCGATGTCGCGCAGGAGATTCTGCGTAGTTTTGTTAAATCTCTACCTGGCATACCAGCTGGGGGAGTTGGCCATTTCTCTCAAGCACTGGCATCTACTGTTGCGAACCTGAAATTAAATGAACGAGTTGAGGCCGTTAAAGAAGGAAAAGTTATAACAAATGGCGGGCAGTACAGCTGCAAGTATGTAGTGGTGGCTACTGATCCAACTACTGCCGCACAATTAATTTCAGGGATCTCTCTTCCAAAAATGTTTGAATCCACCACCGCCTACTTTGCTACCACCGAGCTACCAAAGGATGGGAAAAATTTAGCCATTTCATCAAACTCAAAGCTAGTAAATTCAATTGTGATTAGTCAGGTTTCACCAAAATATGCTCCAGCAGGTCAGCACTTAGTAAGTGCAACCTCACTCTCGCCGATAACAGAGAGTGTATTTAGGAAAGAGTTAGCAAGCATTTGGCAGGTAAATACTCAGCAATGGCAGTATGTTGCTAATTATGAGATTAAACAATCACTTCCAGCACATTTGCCAGGACAGAGTAAATCCAGAAATCCATTTGTGACAGATGGTATTTATCTTGCTGGAGATCACATGGCAACACCATCCCAACAAGGGGCGATGAAAAGTGGTTATTTAGCCGCGCGGGAGATTAATCAACTAATGCGGTAAGTGCTGCAAGCAGATGTGGGTAATCAAATTCAAAGTTGTTATCCATTAATACCTTAGGAATAACTTTTTTCGATCCAAGTACCTCAGTTGAAAATCCACCAAGGGCTGCCTTAATTGCAAAGGCTGGGGCAGGGAAAAATGCTGGTCGCTTTAATGCCCGAGCTAATGCAGCGGTGAATTCCTGATTGGTTACTGGATTTGGTGCAGTTAGATTGACTGCGCCTTCAATTTTTGAATTCATTAAAAAGGTCATTGCTCGAATTTGATCATGCAGGGTTATCCAGGACCACCATTGTTTGCCAGAACCTAATTTTCCACCAAGACCAAATTTAAATATTGGCATCATTCTGCCAAGGGCGCCGCCAGTTGGGTCAAGTACTAAACCAGTCCTTAACTTAACCGTTCGAACACTTGGCGCCAGGTTTGCAACTGCTTCCCATTCACGGCAAACAATTGAGAGAAAATCTTCACCACCTCGATCTGTTTCTACTACGGCACGATTTCCAGTTTCTCCGTAGTAGCCAATCGCACTTGCTGAAATAAAAACCTCTGGCTGTAATTGTTCACAGGCATTAGCAATTGTGGTTGTGCCAAGCAATCGAGAATTTAGAATTTCAGATCGATATGCAGCAGACCATCTCTTATCGCCAACGCCAGCGCCTGCTAAATGAAATACCGCATCAATTCCCTCTAGTGGCTTTAAATCAATCTCACCTTTAACAGGATTCCAGGTAACTTCATCAGATAATCGAGTTGGCCGTCTAACTAACTTTAAAACTTGGTGACCATCACTTTTTAGTTGGGCACAAAGTGCGCTACCAATTAAGCCAGATGCACCTGTGACTGCTATTTTTTTTGAACGTGGCAAATTACAGACCTAGATCAGATTCGAAACGGCCCTCTTCAAGTCTTTCTTTTAATGTAACTAAGAAGCGTGCAGCATCTGCGCCATCGACAACTCGGTGGTCGTAGGAGAGTGCAAGGTAAACCATTGATCTAATTGCAATAGTTTCACCGCCATCAGCACCTTTCACAACCATTGGGCGCTTAACTACCGCACCTAACCCAAGAATTGCTACCTGTGGTTGATTAATAATTGGTGTATCAAAAAGTGCGCCACGAGATCCGGTATTTGTAATGGTGAATGTTCCACCACCTAATTCATCTGGCGTAATTTTATTTTCTCTGGTTCTAGCTGCTACATCTGAAATCTTTCGAGCAACACCACCCATATTTAAATCACCAGCATCTTTTACAACCGGCACCAGTAATCCGCGATCAGTATCAACGGCAATTCCAAGATGCTCAGCGCCATGGTAGGTAATTTGATCACCTTCGACTGAGGAGTTTAGAACTGGGTGTTGCTTTAATGCCTCACATACTGCCACTGCAAAAAATGGCAGGAAGGTTAACTTCACACCCTCTCTTGATTCAAAAGAAGCCTTGGCAGCATTTCTTAATCGATCAATTTTTGTAACATCTACTTCAACGACAGTAGTTAACTGCGCAGAGATTTTAAGTGACTCAACCATTCGATCTGCAATAACTTTTCTAAGTCTGGACATGCTCACAGTTGTGCCACGAAGTGGTGAGACTGCAAGTGGTCCACGTGGAGCGGCAGCAGTTGATGCCATCACAGTTGCAGTTGGTGTTGCAGCAGCGCGTGGTGTTGCCGCCAAAATATCCTCTTTGCGAATTCTTCCTCCCACACCGGTTCCTTTAATTGTTGCCAGATTTACACCAGCTTCAGCCGCTAACTTTCGAACAATAGGAGTTACATAGGCATCATCTGCGCGAGAAGAGCTAACTGGTGTAGCTGCAACTGGTGCAGGAGCAATAACTGGCGCTGGGATAACAGCAGGTGCGACTGGTGCAGGTGTTGGCACTGGAGTAGGTGAAGGAGTTGCTACTGGTGCAACCGGCGTTGGTTTAGCAGCAGGTGCACTTGCACCTGACACCCCAATTGAGGCAAGGCGAGCACCAACTGCAACAGTTGAATCTACTGGAACATCAATACTTAATACTGTGCCAGATACTGGCGATGGAATTTCAGTATCAACTTTATCCGTTGAAACTTCAAGTAATGCTTCATCAGCTGCAACAGCTTCTCCAACCTTTTTTAGCCATCTTGTAACAGTTCCTTCAGTTACAGATTCACCCAAGGCTGGCATTGAAACAATTGTGGCACCGCTACTTGCAGCAGCAGGTGCTGGAGTTGAAACTTGAACCGGTGCTACCGGAGTTGGGGTTGGGGCAGGTGGTGCAACTGGTGCTGGTGCAGCAACTGGTGCAGGTGTTTGTGCTGCAGGCTTTGCAGCAGAACCAGATTCAGCAATTACAGCAAGCTCTGCGCCTACTGCAACTGTGGAATCAACTTGCACAACAATTTTTTGCAAAACACCTGCAACTGGGGATGGAATTTCAGTATCGACTTTATCTGTTGAAACCTCTAGTAATGGCTCATCTACTGCAATTGAATCGCCCTCTTTCTTAAGCCAACGTGTAACAGTTCCTTCAGTTACAGATTCGCCAAGTGCTGGCATGGTTACTGAAAATGTCATTTATTTTTCAACCTTTCTATTAACCATGTTCAAATTATCCGTGAGCATGCAATGGCTTACCGGCCAGGGCTAAGTGTGCCTCACCCATTGCCTCAGACAAGGTTGGATGGGCATGAATGTGTTGGGCAACATCGGCAGCATCTGCCTCCCAGTTATAGATCAACTGAGCCTCAGCTAGTAACTCACCTACGCGGGAGCCAACCATATGAATACCTAATACCGGGCCATTTTTCTTGGCTACCAATTTAACTGAGCCAGCTGTTTTTAAAATATTAGCTTTGCCATTTCCTGCTAAATCATAATTTAATTCAACCACATCATGACCTGCTGCCTTTGCTGCCGCAGTAGTTAACCCAACGGATGCAACCTCAGGCTCTGAATAGGTAACTCGTGGGACGCCATCATAATTTATTGATCTTGGATTTAAACCAGCGATTTCCTCTGCCACCATAATTCCTTCAGCAAAGCCAACGTGGGCTAATTGCAATGTTGGAATTAAATCTCCAACCGCCCAGATTCCAGCGATATTGGTGCGACATTTATTATCAACTAGTACATAGCCACGATCCATCTTGATGCCAACCTCTTCATAACCAAGACCTGCAGATACTGGTCCGCGACCGACCGCAACTAGAAGTATTTCAGCTGAAAACTCCTTGCCATCTTCTAAGGTGATCTTCACATCTTTTTTGCCACGCTCAGCAGATTTGAATTTAACTCCTAATTCAAAATTAATTCCGCGCTTGCGGAAAGCTCGCTCTAATTGCTTGCTGGAAGATTCATCCTCTAATGCCACTAAATGATTTAATCCTTCGATAATTGTTACCTCAGCGCCAAATGATTTCCATACTGATGCAAACTCACATCCAATAACTCCGCCACCTAGGACAATTACAGATTTTGGAACATAATCAAGCTTGATCGCTTGCTCACTAGTAATTATCTGCTTGCCATCAATTTCAAGACCAGGCAAAGTTTTTGGATAAGAGCCAGTTGCCAGGATTACATTCTTGCCGGTGTACTTGGTGCCATTGGCCTCAACTGTGTTGTTTGAAACTAACTTTCCACTACCTTGCACATAGGTAACATTTCTTGATTTAACCAATCCCTCTAAACCTTTGTGAAGCTTTGCAATCACACCATCCTTATAGGTGTTAACTGATGCCATATCCATGGAGTGAAAATCTGCCTTTACGCCAAAATCTGCTGCATGTCTGGTGCTATCTGCAATCTCGCCGGCGTGTAATAGAGCCTTAGTTGGAATACAACCTTTATGCAGACAGGTGCCGCCTAGTTTCTCTTTTTCGATTAATACTACTTTTTGACCCAATTGAGATGCACGAAGTGCTGCTGCGTAACCGCCACTACCGCCACCGAGAATTACTAGATCAAAATCGGCCATGAGGTAATCCTGCCACGAATCGTTGCCCTTGATAAACCAATGAAAATTTAGCCACTATGACTGTGAGGAAGCCAACTCAGCTAATTGCACAAGTGAGCGCAAGGCGATTCCGGTGCCACCAACTGGTGTGTAGCCATGTGCAGTTTTTTCATTGTAGGCAGGACCTGCAATATCCAAGTGCAACCAAGGTGTTTGCGGATCAATAAACTCCTTTAGGAAAATTCCAGCAACTAACATGCCACCCATACGATCACCAATATTGGCAAGATCTGCAACTGGTGAATCAAGGGAAGCGCGAAGCTCTATAGGAAGTGGCATTGGCCAAAAGGATTCACCTGCAATCTCTGCAGCCTTTAAAAACTGATTACTAAACTCATCATTGTTTGTCATAACCGCAGAGGTTCTTGTACCAAGGGCCACAACTTGTGCGCCAGTTAATGTAGCAACATCAATAATTCCATCTAGGCCACCAGCTTTCTTGCCTACCTCAGCAGCTTTGACTAGCGCATCTGCTAAAACTAAGCGACCTTCAGCATCTGGATTTAAAACCTCAACAGTTTTTCCACCATAAATAGTGATTACATCACTGGGTCTAGTGGCGTTATCGCTAACCATATTTTCAGCAAGAGGTGCCCAGCCATCAATTGCAATCGGTAATTTAAGTTGGGCAATTGCAAAGACCGCAGCGATCACCGCTGCTGCTCCAGACATATCTGATTTCATTGCCTCCATCCCATTTGCCGGCTTTAATGCCAGGCCGCCGGTATCAAAGGTGATGCCTTTGCCAACGAAGGCGTATCGTTTTTTGGCTTTAGCTGGTGAGTATGAAACATGGAGTAACCGTGGTGGATTTGCAGAACCTTGACCAACACCGATAATTCCGCCGTAGCCACCTTTTTTTAGAGCAGCATCATTAAGGATTTCAGCTTTAACTCCATACTTGCTAGAAAGTTTTTTAAGCTGCTGCGAAAATGAATCTGGAGTTAAATGACTCGGTGGCGTATTGATTAAATCTCTGACTAAGTAAGTCTGTTCAGCAATGATTTCAGCACGTTTTGCAGCCGCTTTAGCTTGGGCGGTATCGGCAAATTTAGAGATCACACTTACCTGCGAAAGTGGTTCTTTTTGATCTTGCTTACTGCTGCCTAAAAATTCTGTGAAGGAGTAAGCGCCAAGTGCAGCACCCTCAGCAATAGCTGCTAGTTCAACAACTGATTTATGGGGCAGTGAAAAGGTTGCACTCTTATTACCATTTAGTTCTCGGGAAGCTGCCCCTGCTGCCCGTCTTAAATTCTCAGGATCAAATGCGGATTTAATATCACCTAAACCGGTGAAGACCACTAGTTTTGTATTTTTGCCGGGTAACTTAATAACTTCATCTGCTTTTCCAGATGCACCCATTGCATTTAACGTGGCAAGAAGTGAGGCAGTATCAATTTGGGAAGCACCAGATTCAATCTGTAACTTCTTATTGGAGATAGCTAAGCCAACAACTAATACATCACTATCAACTTTAGAAGTTAATTTCACCTTGGCCATTGCACTCCTGTTTTAGCAAAATCGCAGTTTCTTATATCTGGGATAAGCCTAAAGGATTATGAAAAAAGGTGATAATTGTGGGCATTACCAATGAGTGATTTCCATAAATAAGGCGTGTAGGTTTGGGTCATGAAGCAATCACCACTGGCTGATAGACATTTAGCTCTTAATGCGAAGATGGCTGATTTTGGTGGTTGGCTGATGCCAATTGAGTATCCACAAACTGGTGCAATTGCTGAGTACACATCAGTTCGCCAACAGGTTGGCCTCTTTGATGTTTCACATCTAGGGAAAATTTCAGTAATCGGTGATGGCAGCGTTGATTTCATAAATAAAATGGTTACCAATGATTTGACCAAAATAACTACTGGACAAGCCCAATACACCTTACTTTGCAATGAGGATGGCGGGGTGGTTGATGATTTAATTATTTACCGTAATTCAGATTCAGATCTATTCCTAATTCCAAATGCGTCAAATACAGCCGCTGTTTTTGAGATACTAAAGAGTAATTGCCCTGCTGGAATTGAAGTAACAAACATGCACAATGATTACGCCGTACTTGCGGTGCAAGGGCCAGATTCAGCTAAAGTTTTAAGCAAGGTTGGCATAGTTGCAGATTTAGATTACATGTCATTTGTCCATACCAAGATAGATAATTGTCCAGTTATTTTGTGCCGTACTGGTTACACCGGTGAGTTTGGTTTTGAAATTATTCCAGTTTGGAAAGATGCCCAGCAGGTATGGGACAAGTTGGTGAAAGCAGTTAGTGAATTATCAGGTGCCATTTGCGGTCTTGGTGCTAGAGATCTGCTTCGCACTGAGATGGGTTATCCACTTCATGGCCATGAGTTATCTCTAACAATTACCCCTGTTGAAGCGGGGGCAGGTTGGGCAGTTGGCTGGGGTAAAGAGGTTTTTCGAGGCAGGAGTGTTTTGGTAAAGCAAAAAGAAAGTGGCAGCAAATTAAAGTTAAAGGCGATTATTGCAACAGATCGCGGTATTCCACGAAAAGATATGCAGGTTAAGGATTTAAGTGGAAATCTGATTGGCCTTGTTACCAGTGGGACCTTTTCACCAGCTTTGAAAAAGGGAATTGGCCTGGCTTTAATCGATTCAAATGTGAAAAAGGATGATCAAGTTTTAATTGATATCCGGGGCAATGATTCAACCTTTAAAGTTGTTTCCTTGCCATTTGTGCCATCTAAAGTTCGATAAAGCCAAGCCAGTTTTTTAACTGACGATTTTTAGCAAGCACCCCAAAGACGCCAGGCGTACTCAGCGATAGTTGTGCCGATGTAGAGAATTCCAATGTGAGCGGATAATCCCAAGATTTTTGCAAAGAGTGATTTAGTGGCGGTGGTTTTTTCTACCGACACAATCACTTGATGGCTAGATAACATGATTACTCCTACTCAGGAAACTTAACATTACCATTATCGGCAAAAACAAAGGCGAGTGAATCACCAGGTTTTAATGCCAACTCCGCCACACCTACCTGGGCCCATGCCCACTTAGCATTTAGATCAGCCGGATTTGGCAGTGGTTGCTTGCGCTTTTCTAAGACCGCCCAATAGGCAAATTCAGCCGGCATATCTTTGCAACTTTCAATGTAATCCTCGTGACCCTTAATGCCTATCGGCTGATCAGCTTTAGGAAGATTGTTTAATCTACAAACAATTGCGTCACCATACTTATCAGTGCCCTCCAATTTAAAATTGGCACTTTTCATAAGCTCTAGCGCTGTGATCTCATTATCTGTTGCTAGGCATTTTTCATATGGCTTATTTTCTGGATCTAAAACACCATAATCAATTACAAGATTTACACAATTTTTTGTGGTTTGCGCTGAGTAAAAGGTGATGCCACCAATTACCAGGGCTACTACTGCGATTGCAGGGATAAATTTCTTTCCTGCCAAAAAGTACTTACTGAACATATGTTGCCTCTCAAATAGAGAGTTTCACGTAAGCGAAAAAACTCATCTAAATGAGAATTCCCGCCCCGCAATCCTCGACGGGTGGTAAATAAATAAAATGTGTTGGGTAATCCGACTTGAAAAGAATTCTTTCTCACGGTTGCGGGACAGCGTCGGATTTACACCGACTTCCCCCAGTCACACTCGTTTTGCTTTCGTTATTAAGTTGTAGGCGGATTTTGCTGGCATTTAAGGTCGATGGCAACTCACCACGCGCATTGCAGGCTGCCCCTGATCAAGTTATTGTTCGAATATGGAATATAGACGCCTTGGCAGTACCGGAATGTATGTCTCAGAGATTACTTATGGAAACTGGATTACCCATGGCTCCCAGGTTGAGGAGCAAGCAGCGATTAAATGTGTGCGAGCTGCATTAGATCTTGGAATTACTACTTTGGATACTGCAGATGTCTATGCCGGCACCCGTGCTGAATCGGTAATGGGTAGAGCGCTTAAAGGTATTAAGCGAGAGTCATATGAGTTATTTACCAAGGTTTATTGGCCAACAGGTACTGGGAAAAATGATCGTGGCCTCTCCCGCAAACACATCATGGAGTCATGCAACGCATCATTGAAGCGATTGAAAACTGATTATGTGGATTTATACCAAGCACATCGATTTGATTATGAAACACCACTTGAGGAAACACTCGGTGCTTTTGATGATTTAATTCGAAGTGGCAAGGTTTTATATATTGGTTTTTCAGAGTGGAATGCTGAGCAAATTGCAGCAGCGCTAAAGATTCAAGATCAAAAGGGTTACTACCGATTTATCTCTAGCCAGCCTCAGTACTCAATGCTTTGGCGGGTTATTGAATCCCAGGTTGTGCCACTTTCTGAAAAAGAGGGGATTGGTCAAATTGTTTGGTCACCAATCGCCCAAGGTGTATTAACTGGAAAGTATCTACCAGGTAAGAAAGCACCGGCTGGATCTCGCGCAACTGATAAAAAAGGTGGCGCAAATATGATCTCAGGCTTTATGAAGGATGAGATTTTGACCAAGGTGCAAAAGTTAATTCCAATTGCCGCAAAGGTTGATCTAAGCCCAGCTCAACTGGCAATTGCTTGGGTACTGCAAAATCCAAATGTCTCAAGTGCAATTATTGGCGCAACTAAACCTTCTCAAATTAAAGAGAATGTGAAGGCAGCTGGCGTTAAATTAGATAAATCAATAATGGCTGAGATTGATACTGTCTTATCAGGTGTGATTACTACAGATCCAAGTAAGACTGTGAGCCCAAAGCCACGGGCTTAGCTGTTACTTACCTTTTTTCTTATTGATCAAAACCTGAGGTGCAGGTGCTCGTAATCTGCGTAGTTGAGTAGCCCGCATCCAGCCATACATTCCAATACCTCTAGTTGGCTCACTTGGAAACTTCTCTTTAACCATCTTTTTAATTCTTCTAGATAGCAAAATTCCATCTAGAGTAATAAAGATCATCGATGAGTACATAACGGCAACTGCAGCTAGTTGAACTGCTGGAATAGGAATGATGGTCAAAATTAATACCACCATGATGATAATTAAGAAGTACTCTGTAACTGATTTTCGCTCATCAACATAATTTCTAACAAATCTTCTTGCCTCACCACGATCTCTTATTGGTAGCGCACTTTCTTCACCACGCATATAAGCCGCTCTTGCTTCAAGGCGACGTTGGCGGGTTTGCTCTTTCAAAACCTTTTTTGTTGCCTTGCTGGCATTTGGTGAAAGAGGAGAAAGCTTTAATTTAGCTTCACTCTCTTTACGCTTTGGTGTTGGCTTACCTTTTTTTTCGCTCATGAGATTAAGGTAGGGCTAACATTTGGTCTAATGCAACTTTGGCATACTTTGCCACCTCATCATCAACCTTAATCTGGTTGATTAACCGCCCACTTACTAGAGATTCCATCGCCCAAACAAGGTGAGGTAGGTCAATTCGATTCATAGTTGAGCAATAACACACAGTTTTATCTAAGAAAACTATCTGCTTATCGGGATTCTCATTAGCAAGGCGCTGGACCAAATTTAACTCAGTTCCAATCGCCCATTTAGCACCGGCTGGTGAGTTAGCAACAGTTTTAATAATCATCTCTGTGCTACCAACCACATCAGCATTTGAAACTACATCATGTTGGCACTCAGGGTGAACTAACACCTTAACGCCAGGTAGTTTGACTCGAACATCTTCAATATTTCCAACTGTAAATCTGCCATGGACTGAGCAGTGACCTCGCCAAAGAATTACTTTGGCATTCTTAATTTGCTCATCAGTTAAGCCACCATTTGGTTTCCATGGGTTGTAGATAACGCAATCTGAAAGAGTTAGGCCCAGAGATAAAACAGCGGTGTTTCTTCCTAAATGTTGATCTGGTAAAAACAATATCTTTTCACCCTTTTCAAATGCCCACTTCATCGCCCTGGCAGCATTTGAGGAGGTGCAAACAGCGCCATGATTTTTGCCAGTGAAGGCTTTAATCGCAGCTGATGAGTTCATATAAGTAATAGGAATAGTCTTCTTTGCTACACCTAGTTTTTCTAAAACCTGCCAGCAATCTTGCACTTGAGATGCAGTTGCCATATCTGCCATAGAACAACCGGCAGCAAGATCAGGCAAGATAACTTTTTGATTTTTGGTCGTCAAAATATCGGCACTTTCTGCCATAAAGTGAACACCGCAGAAAAAAATAAACTCTGCGGCAGAGTTTTCTGCTGCTGCTTGCGCTAATTTAAATGAATCACCTCTGATATCAGCAAAAGCAATTACTTCATCTCGCTGGTAATGATGTCCCAGCACCATCGCTTTTGAACCTAAAGCTTTTCGGGCCACTTGGGCTCGATCTACTAATTGCGGATCACTTGCAGCAGGCAGTTGGCCATCGCAGGAGACGCCCCGCTCGCTATTTAGATCAGATTCACTGCCAAGTAGCAGTAGATCACTTATTCCCATGCGAGCAAGTGTAAACGCTCACAGGTTTTGGTGCAGAAATCCTTGGCTAGAACTAGTAGCCTATGAGCCTAAGTTAGGTATTGGAGAGTAAGTGAGTATGAGCACAGAGACAACAACTACGACAACAACTGCTGGCATCGCATTATCTGATGTTGCAGCACAAAAGGTTTCATCACTGCTTAAGCAAGAAGGCCGAGATGATTTAAGTCTTCGCGTTGCAGTTCAACCTGGTGGTTGCTCTGGACTTCGCTACCAACTTTATTTTGATGATCGCGCCCTAGAAGGCGACACTGTTACTGAGTTTGGTGCCGAAAAAGTTAAGGTTGTAACGGACAAAATGAGCACGCCATATTTGATGGGTGCCACAATTGATTTTGTTGACACAATTGAGAAACAAGGCTTCACAATTGATAATCCAAATGCTCAAGGCTCATGCGCCTGCGGCGATTCATTTAACTAATTTAAGTTAAATAAATAATATGAAGGTGGCAGTCGCCGGCTCAGTCGGTGGCGACCACATCATGAGTTTTGGTGGCAAGTTCACCGATTCACTAGTAGCTGGCTCACTAGCCAAAGTTTCACTCTCATTTTTGGTGGATACTCTTGAAATCAGGCGTGGTGGTTGTGGTGCCAATATTGCATTTGGAATGGGAGCTCTTGGTTTAGATCCAATTTTAATTGCCGCGGTAGGACGTGACTGGGTTGATTATGAGGCTTGGCTAAAGCGCCACGGCGTAGATACCTCACATGTTTTAGTTTCAGATAAATTACACACCGCAACTTTTATGGTGACAACCGATACTGAGTTAAATCAAATTGCTTCCTTCTTTCCAGGTGCTATGAGTGAGGCGCGAAATATTGAGTTAGAGCCAATAATGGCAAAGAGTGGAAAGTTTGATCTTCTAGTTATTTCACCAGATGATCCAGAGGCGATGATGCGCTACTCAGAGATGGCGCGAGCTTTAAAGATTCCAGTTGCCGCAGATCCTTCACAACAAATGGCAAGAATGGATGGCAAGGAGATTGCGCAATTAATTGAAGGAGCTAAGTACCTATTCTTAAATGAGTATGAGTTGGCGCTAGCAATTCAAAAAACTGGCTGGACTGACCGTCAATTATTTGATCGCGTGCAGGTCCGAGTTGTAACACTTGGTTCAAAAGGGGCGCAGATAGAAGAGCATGGCAAGGAAACAATTTATGTGGGAGTGCCAAAAGAAAAAGAGAAGTTAGATCCAACCGGCGTTGGCGATAATTTTAGATCTGGATTTATCGCCGGCCTTTCTTGGGGATTAGGTCATGAAAGATGCGGTCAACTTGGCTCGCTTCTTGCCACCTACTGCATCGAAACAACTGGCACCCAGGAGTATCGATTTACCAAGGATGAGTTCCTAAGTAGATTTGAAACTGCTTATGGGAAAGCAGCAGCCGATGAGGTTAGACCTCATCTAAATGTTCGATTAGCTGGCTAATTAATTTCGTAATTTTTCAACACAACTTTTTAATGCCTGGCAAAACTCTTTAACCATCTGCTCTGTAATATCTTTATGAAGGGTTAATCGGATATTTCCGGCAATCATTCGGCCCATTGCTGCCAACACATGACTTGGCTGCATATCTGCAGATTTACAAGCCGAACCAGAATCAACAGCAAACCCTAAATCTTCAAGCTCTAGTAATAATCGATCTGCCTCAACACCTGAGATTGAAAATGACAAAAACTTTGATATGCCATCTGGTGAGGATGCAATATCAACCTCTGGAATTTCAGAGTTTAGGTAGTTAATAATCATCTCTTTTAACTTAGCCCTGATATCACGCTCTGCTAAGTAAGCCTCTAAAGCAACTGAGCTTGCGATTGCAAGTGGCAGTGAGAAAGTTCCGGGCACTCTAGTGTGATCATTGTGTGGCAGAGGATTTCGCCAGTTTTGAGCATCTTTGATGACTAATATTCCTAGACCTGCTGGTCCTTGCCAGCTTGCACTATCAAATAGCGCAGTTTGGTAATTAAAAGTAGGTAGATAATCAACTCCACTTGCAGTGCAATCGGCAAAGATCCCGGCTTGAGTAGTTGGATTTGCTTGAATATTTCCGCTCTCGCCATTGGCCACTTGCCAAACAACAACATCTTTAGCAGTTGCAGAAAATGAACCAATCTGGCCAAACTTATCAACTGGGATACAAGTAACTTGCCGGCCGTTGTTTTCTTCATTAGCTGCAACAGCAAAAACTCGTTGACGATCTATAGTTGAATAAAATAATTCACTCTCTTTTTTTAACAATCCAGATATACCTAATTGAAAACCCAGATCACTCTCACCTAAAAACTCCAACTCATCTGGGCGAACTTTTAAGAGCTCGGCAAATTTTTCTCGAACCTGTTGAAGCAAAATTGCTGTTTGCCTTGAATTGTGATTTAACTTATTTGGATCAGCCCACCCTTTAGAAAAGAAGTGATTTAACAAGGCCATTGCTGCAGGGTGTAGCACTCTTTCCTGCTGAAAATCGGCTGTGATGCGAACCACCTTCTACCCCCAACCGCCTGCATGCGACATTGTTATGGCAGAAGGTTATCCTTAAGCCCATGCGTATGCCTTACCGAAAATCTCTGCTTCCACTGCTGGCGTTAAGCCCACTATTGGCAGGGTGCGCGAAAGAAGATGTGCCTGGACTTGGCTTTGAAGAGGGAATTTCAAGCGTTAATGATGCATCACTCTCACTTTGGCAAGGTGCTTGGATTGCAGCAGGCGTGGTTGGTGTATTTACCTTAATTTTAATTTTATGGCCAGCAATTTTCCACCGTAAGAAAGATGAAAGCTTTCCAAAACAAACGCAGTACAACATTCCAGTTGAGGTTGCATACACGGTAATTCCATTCATCATCGTTGCAGTTCTTTTCTATTTCACAGCACAAAGAGAATCAAGAATTGTAAAGATTTCCCCAGATGCCCAAGTTTCCCACTTTATTGATGTGGTTGGTTTTCAATGGTCCTGGCAGTTTAAGTACAAAGATGCCGGTGATTACAAGAGCGCAATTGTGACTGGTACTCCGGCGCAACCACCAACCTTAGTTTTGCCACAAGGGGAGAAGGTTAGATTTACCTTAGATGCAAATGATGTGGTCCATGGTTTTTGGATTCCAGCGTTTATGATCCAAATGCAAAATCTGCCGGGAGTAACTAATCAGTTGGAGTTCACTGCCAATAAGTTGGGTACCTACCCTGGAAGATGCAACATTCTTTGTGGACGTAACCACGCTCAGATGCTTTTCACAGTAAAGGTTGTTACGCCAAGTGAGTATCAAAAATATATTGATGATCTAGTCGCCGAAGAGAAAGCAGCAACTGCATGACCACCTATGCCCAACGTCCGGTAATTTCAGCCTCACCTGCTGCCCCTGCGCCGACCTCAAAGGGCAGATTGTTAGTTAAGTGGTTAACCTCAACTGATCACAAAACAATTGGTTACCTTTATTTAATTACATCTTTTGCTTGGTTTTTAATTGGTGGACTTTTAGCCCTACTCCTTCGAGGTGAGCTTGCCCGCCCAGGAATGCAATTTTTAAGCAATGAGCAGTACAACCAGATCTTTACTATGCATGGAACCATTATGTTGTTGATGTTTGCAACCCCACTATTTGTTGGTTTTGCAAATGTAATTATGCCGCTACAAATTGGCGCAGCAGATGTTGCATTCCCAAGATTAAATATGCTCTCTTACTGGCTGTATTTATTTGGTGGCACCATGGCGTTCATTGGTTTTATTACACCAGGGGGAGCAGCATCCTTTGGTTGGACAGCGTATGCACCTTTATCTAATGCTCAGTACTCACCGGGAATTGGTGCAGATCTTTGGTTGGTAGGTCTTGCAATTGGTGGTCTTGGCACAATCCTTGGCGGCGTTAACTTTGTGACCACAATTTTGACGATGCGTGCACCAGGAATGACGATGTTTAGAATGTCAATCTTTTCTTGGAACGTACTTCTTACTTCAATACTTGTCTTAATCGCATTCCCACCACTAGCTGCAGCTTTTCTAGCTCTTGAATCTGATCGATTATTTGGCTCACATATCTTTGATCCAGCAAATGGTGGTGCGATGTTGTGGCAACATCTTTTCTGGTTCTTTGGTCATCCTGAGGTTTATATCTTGGCTTTGCCATTTTTTGGAATCGCAACTGAGATTTTGCCAGTCTTTAGTCGCAAGCCAATCTTTGGTTACAAAGGGTTAATTGCAGCAACAATTGCAATCGCTGCATTATCGGTTGCGGTTTGGGCTCACCATATGTATGCCAGCGGTCAGGTCTTACTGCCCTTCTTCTCATTTATGACATTTTTGATTGGTGTGCCAACCGGCGTTAAGTTCTTTAACTGGATCGGCACGATGTGGCGAGGCTCTGTCACATTTGAAACACCAATGTTGTTTGTGATGGGCTTTTTAATCACCTTCCTCTTTGGTGGCTTAACTGGAATTATCTTGGCTAGCCCACCACTTGATTTTGCAGTTTCTGCCTCATATTTCGTAGTTGCACACTTTCACTACGTACTCTTTGGCACCGTAGTCTTTTCCATGTTTGCTGGTTTCTACTTCTGGTGGCCAAAGATGACTGGCAAGATGTTAGATGAAACCTTGGGCAAGATTCATTTCTGGACCTTATTCTTTGGATTTCACCTAACATTTTTAATTCAACATTGGTTGGGCATTAAGGGCTTCCCACGAAGATATGCAGATTATCTAGCCTCTGATGGCTTTACCTTTATGAATATGGTTTCAACTGTTGGTTCAGGATTACTAGCACTTTCGATGATTCCATTCTTTATGGCGGTTTGGAAATCTAGAGGTGAACCAAAGGTAACTACTGATGATCCTTGGGGTTATGGCTCATCCTTAGAATGGGCAACCTCATGTCCACCACCACGACATAACTTCACATCGATGCCAAGAATTAGATCAGAACGTCCTGCATTTGATCTGCACTATCCACATATGGCGCAGAAAGAAAATCACTAATGAAAACCAGTTGGATTTTATTTGTTGGTTTATCAATCTTTTATGCAATTATGACAGTGATCTACTGGCAGCTAGGTGGTGAACCAGTTGGTGTTACCGCAATCGCACTAAGTGGTGGGTTGGCTTTAATTATTGGTTTTTATCTTTGGTTTACCGCCCGCAGATTAGGAAATGTATTACCAGAAGATAATCTGCAAGGTGAGATAGCAGACTCCGCTGGTGAACTTGGCTTTTACTCACCTCACTCTTGGTGGCCACTTCCGGTGGCACTTTCTGCCTGCACCCTTGGCTTAGGTTTAATAATTGGTTGGTGGCTAGTGTTAATTGGGGTTGGAAGTTTATTGATCTCAGTTCTTGGCTTAGTTTTGCAATACGAACGCCCCTCTAATACTGCTCACTAATTATGAAAGAAAGAGCGCAGATACTAGAGACTGGTATCCCGCTTTTCTATAAAGTGCAGCTAGAAATTGATGCACCAGCACAAATAATCTTTGATTTCCTAGCACAGCCAAAAAATCACCCACTAATGGATGGCTCTGGCATGGTTAAGGGTGATTTTAAAGGGCCTGAGCGGTTATTTTTAGGGGCAAAATTTGGCATGAAGATGCGGCTTGGGATTCCTTATCTAATTACAAATCAGGTAATTGAGTATCAAGAGGGAAAATCAATTGCTTGGCAACATCTACTTCACAATGTTTGGCGGTATGAGTTGGAGGAGATTTCACCTAACAAAACCTTGGTAATTGAAAGTTGGGATGGCAGAAAAGCTAGATCTAAGTGGTGGGTAAGTGATTCATATAAGTGGGTGCCAAAAGCTATGGCAAAGACCTTGGTTAATTTAAAAGGGTTGATAAGTGCATGAGTTCAGTAATTTCAACAGATCCAGGTATTGATCAATTAGCTCAAATTGCGGTTAAAACTGCCAAGGAGTTAATTGATGAGTCAGCTCCTAATTTAAAAAGGTATGACAAGGCAAGTAGAAAAAGATTCACCAGGTTATTTGTTGATCCTAAGGCGATTAGTGTCACCGTTTCATTAACTGATGAGGTTATGCGAATCGCATCGGCCAAGGATGCAGTTCGTATCTTAAGAAAAGCAGCTAAGGATGCAACTGTTGCAGGGTTTGGATTGTTTAATACCTTTGGCCTGAAATTAATCGCACTTTTATCAAAGCCGCTGCCTAAGCCAGTTATTTTTGCAGTTAATACCCAGGTTAAGTTGTTATCTAAAGGGATTATTTTGCCAGCGGAGAGTAAGCAACTTTCCCGACAGATAAAGCGCCGAGCAAAAAAGGGAATTAAATTAAATATAAATGTTTTAGGTGAGGCAGTACTAGGTGATCATGAGGCAAGTGAGAGATTTGAACGGGTAATGCAGATGATGGCCCGTCCTGAGGTTGATTATGTTTCAGTGAAATTATCCTCAGTAGCAAGCCAAATTATTGCCTTAGATCGAGAGGGAACCTTAGAGCGGGTAAGTGAAAAATTACGGCAGATCTACCGCCAATCAATTGCCACCGGCACCTTTGTTAACTTGGATATGGAGGAGTTTCGTGATCTTCGCTTAACTGTTGATGCATTTAAATTAGTTTTAAGTGAGGGTGAGTTTAAAAATCTTTACGCAGGGTTAGTTTTACAAGCTTATCTGCCTGAATCACATGAGGTATTTGCAGAGTTGGTTGACTGGTCAATTGAACGCAACAACCAATCTGGTGGGGTAATAAAAATTAGATTGGTAAAGGGTGCAAACCTGGCAATGGAAAAGGCGGAGGCTGAATTACATGGTTGGGTGGCAGCTCCCTACCAATCTAAAGCAGATGTGGATGCTAGTTACTCACGGTTATTAGATACTGCACTTCGAAGAGAAAATGCCAAAGCGGTGCGAATTGGTGTTGCTAGCCATAATCTCTTTCACATCGCCTTTGCACTTGAGATCGCTAAAAAACGTAATGTAATGGAGCAATTAGATCTTGAGATGCTAGAGGGAATGGCAAATCCAGAGGCGCTGGCCATTGCTAAGCGAGAGCTACCAATCCTTTTATATGCACCAGTAACCCGTGGTGATGATTTTGCCTCAGCAGTTGCATACTTAGTTAGAAGATTAGATGAGAACACAGCCCTTGAAAACTACTTAAGATCATCATTTGAGATTGGCTCTAATCCAGCTAAATTTACCGAGCAATCCCAAAGATTTCTAAATAGTGCTACTTATCGTCATGAAATATCAACTAAGAGTATTCGACATAAATCAAATAAGTTTGAGGTTAAAGACAGCTTTGAAAATGCGCCAAATGCAGATTTAACCAATGATTTATTTGTTACAAAGCTTGGCAGGCAAATAAAGGCGGTCTTAAATCAAAAGGTGCTGGAGATACCAATTGTTATTGATGGCAAGCAGATCTTTGATCGCACACAAATAGAGGGCAATGATCCATCTGATAATGCAAAGCTTTGGTATCAATATGCAGTTGCTAAGGAGAGTGATATCAATGCTGCAGTTAAGGTGGCCAAGAACGCTTTTGCTGATTGGAATCTAAGGGGAGCAGCAGCTAGATCTGAGGTTTTAAAGCAGTTTGGCCAGATTGCCCATGATGAGATGGAAGAAACAATTGCAATTATGGCGCGGGATGCTGGCAAGACAGTATCTGAAGCAGATCCAGAGGTTTCTGAGGCAATTGATTTTGCTAACTACTACGCACTCTCAGCTATTTCATTAGATCTAGAGAATCAATCATCACCATTAGGTGTGGTTGTGGTTGTGCCACCTTGGAATTTTCCATATGCAATTCCAACTGGTGGAATATGCGCAGCATTAGCTGCTGGAAACTCAGTAATTTTTAAATCAGCACCTGAAACTGTTGCCACCTCATGGCAATTAGTTAATCAATTATGGCGAGCTGGTGTGCCAAAGGATGTTTTGCAATTTGTCTCTACTGAGGATAATGAGATTGGTCAATCCTTAATTACCCACCAAGATGTTAATGCGGTAATTCTTACCGGCGGTTATAACACAGCCCTTTTATTCTCATCTTGGAAAAATGAGTTAAATCTCTTGGCTGAGACCAGTGGCAAAAATGCGATGATATTAACTGCTTGCTGTGATATTGATGTTGCTGTTAAAGATCTTGTGCAATCAGCCTTTGGTCATGCAGGACAAAAATGTTCAGCTGCATCATTGGCGATAGTTGAAAAAAGTATTTATGAGAACCCAAACTTTAAAAAGCAGTTAGTAGATGCAGTTACCTCACTTAAAGTTGGTGCAGGCTATAACCTCTCCACCACAGTTGGCCCAATAATTAAAACTGCAGAGAGTAATTTGCAAAAAGCGTTAACTAGATTAGATGAGGGGGAGGAGTGGTTGATTGAGCCAAAGCAATTAGATGATGCTGGATTGCTATGGGCACCTGGGGTTAAAACTGGTGTGAAACCTGGCTCCTGGTCACATCTAAATGAGTGGTTTGGTCCAGTACTTGCCATCATGGTTGCGCCAGATTTAAAAACCGCAATCGGTTGGCAAAATGCCACAGATTTTGGATTAACCGCTGGAATTCAATCATTAGATCCAGATGAGTGCCAAGAGTGGATTGAAAATGTTGAGGCGGGAAATTTATATGTTAATCGTGGGGTCACTGGCGCAATTGTTAATCGCCAACCATTTGGTGGCTGGAAAAAGAGCTCAGTTGGGGCAACGGCAAAGGCTGGCGGTGGTAATTATGTTGCTACTTTGCGTAATTGGAATCAGATGAAGCATTTTCTGCCTATGAAAGAGGCGGCAAATAAGATGCTTAAATCAACCATCTCTCAAGCAATAGATCGATCTGGATTAGCAGTTGAGCAAAATATTCAAAGATATCGAAGATATCAAAAGGGATTTTTAGTTCGCATAGAGAGCGGCACAAGTAAGGATGAGTTAGATTTTCTAAATTGGTTAAAGAAGGATTTAGGGGTAATTACTAGATTAAGCAGTGACACTTTAATTCCAGGGCTTGCAAATCTGGTGGTTGAAACTGCCGAGGAGTTTGCTTTCCATGCCATGGAGTTTGATCGGGTTAGATGGTTATCAGCTGAGGTGCCACCAGTTTATGAGTTAATGAAAAATGGCATTACCTGTGATCGTCGGCCAATTACCTCGCGTGGTGATATTGAGATCTCAAGATGGTTTTTAGAGCAATCAGTTTCAATTACCCAACATAGATATGGAAATACCAACGCTGGGCCAAAACCGAAGTGTGTTGGTTTAGCAGGTTTAGTTAGCGATTAATTAATGGGTCAACCATTGAAGCAATTAAGCTTGGTCTACCCGTTAATTTCTCCTCATAATCTGCTGCCACAGTTGCTTTAAATCCAGCATTTACAGCCAGGTACCTAATTGGCTCAATCTCCCAATTACCAATTCTTTGATTAACAAATGGCAGATTAGGGATCTTTTGATTACTAATTGTCATCGCAAGAGTTTTAGCCACTAGGTAGGAGAGGGTTACGCCATCACCAACATATCCACCAATCTGGGCTTGGCCAGAGGTTTTCTCATAATGCATAAATGATTGCCATCTTCTAGTTAATGCCACCGCACCGCCCCAGCGGTACTCAAACTCAATAGCTTTTAATTGCGGAAACCAGGATTTGACCCTGCGCTCTAGCGCTTTGTGCATCCGATTATCAAGCTCACTGCGCTCTGAAAGACGAGAGAAAAGCTTGTATCTAACGCCACGTCCGCCAAGTGCCACTCGATTATCAGCTGTGAATTGGGCGTAGGTGATTAGATGACAGGCCTCCTGCAATGTAGCGCGATTAGAGTTTTTGATCTCATTCATTAGAGATTCTGTAAGTGGCTTTGTGGCAACCATAAGTGAGTAGATAGGAATTTGTTTATTTCCCATCCATTTTCTTGGGGTGAAGGCCTCAGTTGCTCTAATCGATATCTGACAATCAACCTCAAATCCATTTACAAGTAACCGCTTATCTAAAATCTCATCAACTTTAGATTGCTCAAAGATTTTAACCCCCAGCTTTTCAAGTTGATCAGCTAAGGATCTAGCTAATTTAAAGGGATTAAGTGCTGCGCAGTGGGGGGTGAAAAAT
>JACCDX010781887.1_pt1 | contig 21978 bp, 13 predicted proteins | sample 7449681 | NCBI WGS metagenome assembly JACCDX01 (sample SAMN15323450, study PRJNA562643) | freshwater metagenome | isolation source: river surface water | place: USA:Blue River Watershed | collected 2017-08-18
ATTTCCTGGTGGCGTTCTCAACAGAATATTTCAGCGTTTACTTCCGATCCGGCATACACTCTGCCCGGTGAAATATACTTCGCACATAGTCAGGAAACGGTCGACTTCTGGCACGACGAATTTCACAAACCGGATTCATGCAAGGCATGGATCAACGATGAGGACCGCTCCTGCCTCATCACCGGCGACAAACGTTTCATCACCGATCAGGCTTTTCCAGTCGAGCGCGTGGCAACAACAAGGCGGCAATTGTCGCGGTATCTGGAGTGAATTTATCAGCACTCAGACCCAATTGAATTTCTGAGGTGTCCAGCTGCATCAGGACTTGAACCAAGCAACTGGACGATTTCTGGGGTAGTTGAAAAGTTCTAATTGAATTTAATCCTTCAATATCAAATAGTTGAATTAACTATCTCCAGCCTGCCAGGCCACCTTGCAAGCGGTAAAGTAATACCCCGCCTCAGCGCGCCAACCACCACTTGCGCATCGCAAGTATCAATTCCAAGAACCTTAATGACAAGCTAATTTACAGTAATAGAACTTTACAGCTTTTCAGGCTTTCGGCATGATCCAGACAAAACAATACTGGGCCACATGTCATGAACTCTCAGCGACAGGAAGTACAAACCAGACTGCGCGCTCTGGAGATCGTCGCTTACTGGGAAGGTCGACTCGTCACGAATCAACTCACTGACTGGTTCGGCATATCACGCCAGCAAGCTTCTGCGGATATCAAGCTTTACAACAGCGAAGTCAATCCAGGCTCCCTCGAACATCACCCTGCGGTCAAAGGCTATGTTCCGGTCGGCAAATTCACTCCGGTAATGACTGCAGGACACATAAACGAGTACATGGAGCTGCTGTCCAGCCAGAGCTTCCAGCCAATGGCCCAAGTGCTGGAAAGCCACAGCAATATCGCGGCCGTTCAGCTACCCGATCGTGCTGTACGCCCGGAGATAGTCAGAGAATTGGTCAAAGCCTGTCGAACTCGCGAAAGTCTTCACATTGTCTACTCCTCAATGAATACACCGCAGCTGCATGAACGCATCATCTCGCCACACACCTTGGTCTACACCGGATTTCGCTGGCACGTGCGAGCCTATTGCCATTTGCGTAACGAGTTCCGGGATTTCCTGGTGTCGCGAATCGCTCGCGCACGAAGAGCCACAGGCAACCCTGCTGTGTCAGAAGCGCTCGACTTGCTTTGGCAGGAGGAGACCATGCTGACACTCGTGCCGAATCACAATCTTTCAGAAGCCCAACGCGCACTTGTCGAGCTTGACTATGGAATTGCCGATGGCCGGTTACGCATAAAAGTCAAAAAGGCATTGGCACACTACACCTTGCAGCGCTATCAAGCCGCGATCACAGACGAACAGATTGCACGTGTCAAAGAGCATCCACTCCAGTTGTTGCCTGCAGATTTTCCGAGTGTGAAGACATATCTTTTCGGCACAGAGGCAGAATGAAGCACGATATGGATTTCAACTATGACAGCGATTTGACAGGCGGCTCGCTCATGGTGCGGGAAAGCAGAGTCATAGCTGATCTGCTGCTGCGCAATGCCACTACCGATGAATGGGTGCAACTGATTCAAGTCGAGAATGTGCTGCAAAAGCGCAGCCCAGCATCAGCCAAGCGCAATGCTCAGGCGATCCGTAAACGCCTGGAAAGACTTGAGCCCCCATTCTGGAAGGCGCTGCGAGACGGCGACGAAGAGCTGGCACTGCAGGTTGCGTTCTGCGCAGCACTAGCGCGCAATCTTTTACTGGTCGAATTCATGGAAACGATCGTCCACGATGCATTTGTCACACATAGCGAATCGCTTGCTTACTATTTGTGGGCGGATTTCCTTGAAGAGCGAAGCCAGCGCGACCACCGCATCACTGCCTGGACGGATAGCTCATGCAAGAAGATGGGACAAGTAGCCTTCCGAATGCTGGCCGAAGTAGGCATGTTGAACAATTCACGGGAGTGCCGATTGCAGAGGCTGGTCGTGCGCCCGGAAGTTCGGGATTTGTTGTCAAACAGCGGTCGAGACAGAATCAAGGCCTGCCTGACACTCGGCGGCATGGCGCCTTAAAACGGGACAACTCAAGAATCTACATTATGAAGAATGCGCTGCAGGGACGATTGAACAAGATTGCCGAGAAGATACTTGCGGAAGACTTCTTGAATTCGCAAGGACTGGGTGGCGATCTGAATTTCTGGATCTTTGACTATGACCCGCAGGATGAGCTGCAAATCAGGGAGTACCTGAGCTTTCTCGTCGAATTGATCAACAAAAAGCACAAGCCTCTGCGTATCTGCAACATCAATCTTTTGAAAGTGATGCGTGCCTATCTGGACGATCGTGACTTCACGGCAAAGGCAATTCAGAAGCAGCTTGCTCAGGGTGACGATGCCCTGCTCAAGGCTCTTGCCGGTCCTCTGCACGTGGACAAGTTTGCACCGTTCATGATGGAGCACTGCAAGGTCAGCGAGCAGGACATGGTGCTGATCTCGGGCGTTGGTTCTGTATGGCCAGTGATGCGCGCTCATGCCCTCCTGAACAAGCTGCACGCAATGATGGGTGACAAGCCACTGATACTGTTTTATCCCGGAGTCTATTCAGGACAGACCCTCACTCTGTTCAACAGAGTGCCCAGCAATCCGTACTATCGTGCTTTTCAACTGGTACCGTAAAAAAGGACTTCTAGCATGCACATCGGAGAAATCTTTTCCAAACCGCTGAACCGCCACATCAATGGTGTCGTGAAAGCCGATCAGTCGGACGATGCAACGGTCTATCAGGAACTCGAAGAATACGTCGTCACCAAAGAACTGGAAAAGCATTTCCGCAGCTTCTTTGAGTCATACAGCACACCCAACAATGATCCTTCGCTGCCTGCTCGGGTAGGCATATGGATCTCCGGCTTTTTCGGCTCAGGTAAGTCACACTTTCTCAAAACGCTCTCCTACCTGCTGCAGAACAAGGAGGTCCGGGATGAAGACGGTAACACCCGACGCGCCGCCGATTTCTTCGACGAGACGAAATTGCGTGACACCATGATCCGTGCAGACATCAGCAAAGCGGTGGCACACCCTGCCGATGTCATGCTGTTCAACATCGACAGCAAGGCAAGCAGCAACGACAGTGGCAATCCGATTCTCAATGTCTTTCTACGTGTATTCAACGAGTACCAAGGCTTCAGCAGCGATCATCCGCACATCGCTCACATGGAAAGGCACCTTGCACAAAAGGGGGTGTACGAAGCGTTCAAAGCAGCGTTCCAGTCGGCATCTGGATTAGCATGGGTCGATGAACGCGATGGCTTTCACTTTCACCAGGACGACGTCGAAGCGGCCCTGGGTGTAGCGCTGGGCCTTTCCGCGGAAGCCGCTCACAAATGGTTTGAAGAGGCAGAAAGCACGTTCAGCGTTTCGGTGGAAAAATTCTGCCAGTGGGTTCAGGAATACTTGCAATCTAAACCAGCAAACCATCGCGTGTTGTTCATGGTCGATGAAGTCGGTCAATTCATCGGCACTGACACACGACTGATGTTGACGTTGCAAACGCTGACAGAAAATCTGGGCACCATCTGCAAGGGGCGCGCATGGATAGTCGTCACATCGCAAGCCGATATGGATGCCGTACTGGGAGAGTTGTCAGCATCCAAGGCCAATGATTTCTCCAAGATTGCCGGCCGATTCAAGACGCGGCTTTCGCTCTCCAGCACCAACACGGATGAAGTCATTCAAAAGCGCTTGCTGCTGAAGACAGAAGCGGCGGATGTCGAGTTACGCCAGCTTTTCGATGGAAAGGGCGACATCCTGCGCAACCAGATCAGTTTCGACCGCCTCGGCCCGAATTTGCGCAATTTTGATTCGGCAGAAGGCTTTGCGGCCAACTATCCTTTCGTCCCCTATCACTTCCAACTGGTACAAAAAGTCTTTGAGGAGATACGTAAAGTGGGTGCCACTGGTGCTCACCTTGCATATGGTGAACGTTCCATGCTGGATGCCTTTCAACTAGCAGCCAGAAGCATCGCAGACAAACCCATCGGCTCGCTGGTGCCTATGCACTGCTTCTATCTGGCTGTGGAAGGGTTCTTGGATACCGCAGTAAAGCGCACCATTGAGCAAGCCGCCTCCAACCCGGTGCTCGACGATTTCGACGTCAAGCTCTTGCGCACGCTCTTCATGATCCGATATGTCGATCTGATCAAGGGCACTACCGACAATCTCGTCACACTGTCCATCACGCAGATCGACGAAGACAAGCTGGCACTGCGCAGACGCATTGACGACTCTCTGCAAAGACTCGAACGCGAAACGCTGATAACCCGCAATGGTGACATCTTCCTGTTCCTGACCAATGAAGAACAGGATGTGACGCGCAAGATCAAGAACACCGACATTGCCAGCTCTGACGAAAACAAGGAACTGGCCACACTGATATTCAAGGAACTGCTGCGCGACAAGAACAAATACAGGTATACCCTCAACGGCACTGACTATGGCGTTGGCCGCTTTCTGGATGGTCACACCCTCGATGGTCGGTACGACAGTGACTTGCGTGTGGACTTCGTCTCGCCCCTGGACACGGATTACAGCGCCTACACGGAAAGTGCCTGCATTCATCGCAGCGGCGATGACAATGGCAAGGCACTGATCAAGTTGCCTGACGACTTGAAGTTCTATCAGGAACTGCGTACCTGGCTGCGCACCAACAAATTCATTCGTCTGAACAGTGACAGCAATCAACCGGAGTTAACGCGCATTCTGGCGGATCGCGGGCGAGAGAATCAGGAGCGCAAGCAGCGCTTGCGACTGCAATTGGAAACCTTGCTTGCGTCCAGTGAGGTCTACGCACTGGGGCAGCGGCTGAGCGTCAACATGAGTGCCGCCGTCAATGCTTTCGACGAAATCTGTCAGTACCTGTTGGAAAACACCTACACCAAACTGGGCTACCTGCGCGTGTTGCAGAAGGATGCCTGGCGAGAACTCAATGCCGTGCTGCGCGCTGATGACATCGGTCAGGCTGCTCTGGCACTGGAAGGTGAAGAAGGCAACGCCCAGGCCGTGAAGGAAGTTGAGCAATTCATCACATTGAAGGCAGGCGGCAATGAATCTTTGAGCGCCAGCGAGGTGGTCGATCGTTTCAGCAAGCGGCCTTTCGGATGGCCCGATGCCGAGATTCTGCTGATCCTCGGCCGCCTTGCTGCGGCTGGCAGATTGAGCTTTCACGATGGACGCGGCGCCACCGCACGGCTGGCCGATGTCTTTGAGCCATTGCAGAACTCTCGCCAGCGCGCCGGTATTCTTGTGCAGAAAAAGCGCCTGAGTGATGAAGCGGTGGTCAAGGCTGCTCGTCTGCTCAGCAAGGATTTGTTCAGCACTCTTGGCCCAGAAACCGAGAAGGAATTATTCGGCTTTTACCGCAATCACATCAATGAGTGGCTATCGAATCTCAAGGCTTACCACAGCAAGTCCGAGATCGGCAGGTTCCCAGGCAAGGACAAACTCAAGCACGCCACGCTGCAGCTTGAACGTCTGCTGCGCAACGATGACAGTTTTGACTTCTTCAAAGCAGTCACGGAGCAGAAAGATGATTTGCTGGACTTGGAAGAAGACTATCGCGATCTGCACAACTTCTTTACCAAGCAGCTGCCCACCTGGCAGCAGTTGCAGAAGGCGCTGCGTACCTGTGAGGTCAATCGCCCGGCACTGGAAAAAGATGAAACTGCCAACAAGGCGCTCGCAGAACTACGCGCCATCGAGGCACACGACAGCCCTTACAGCATGATCAATCGCGTGCCGGCGCTGGTTGCATCCGTTGAGAAAGCCAATCTTGCGATTCTTTACACCAAGCGCAGCCATGCGTTGGCGCGCATCGATGAGAAGATCGAATCGATTCTGGCCGAGATTCAGAAAAGCGGCTTGGTGTCACACGACCTGAGCAATCGCCTGCTGCAGCCGCTGCAGAACACCAAGAAGGCCGTGAATGCTGAGAACAGCATTGCCGAGATTTACATGCTGCAGACCAAGACAGCGGTCGAACAACTCGACGAAGCCTTGTTGCTGCTGGAGCATGAAGTACTGGAAGAAGCCAAACGGCAAGCGCAGAAACGCCCAAGCAAGCCGGCCGACAGCACTTCGAACCAGCCTGCCGTCATTGCAGAGCCACCTTTCAAACCCAAGACCGTGGCAGAGGTGCATGCAGCAACACTGGTCACGCAGCTGCGCGGTGGCATTTTCTTGGAAAGCCAGGAAGACGTTGACGCGTATTTGCAGGCTCTGCGCAGCGAGCTGGAGTCACTGCTGAAACAAGACAAGCGAATACGAATTCGCTAACGCAACAGGACACGCCACCATGCGCCCACTTCGGGAACTCTTGATGCAGCCAGAAAGCAAAGTGCTTGAGTTCAAGCGCGATGCGACATCTCTGCAGCCCTTGCTGAAGACGCTGGTGGCATTCGCCAACAGTGCCGGGGGCGTGGTGCTTATTGGCGTTGACGACACCGGCAAGGTAGTGGGCCTGGAGGATTCGAAGCGCGACGAGGGACGCGTGGCCAGCGCCATTGCTGACAGCATTTTTCCGCGCTTGCTGCCGAATATTGTTGTGCAGATGCATGAAGGCAAGACCCTTCTTTGCATCGAGGTTTTCCTTAGCTCAATGCGACCGCACTTCTTGAAGTTGCTGGGCCCAGACCGGGGTGTGTTCGTGCGTCTTGGGTCCAGCAACCGGCAGGCAGACAGATCCGTCATTGACGAGCTGCAACGGAACTCAGAAGACAGCACCTTCGACGCCCAACCTTTGCCGGAACTGCGCAGCAGCGACCTGGATCTTGCCGCGATGCAGCGCGCATTCGGCAGCGAGCTCATGCTGGACGAACAGAAATTGCAGACCCTCAAATTGCTGGTGCAACACCAAGGACATCTCGTGCCCAGCAAAGGTGCCGTGCTGTTGTTTGGCAAAGAGCGCCAACGAATTTTCGATGACGCCTGGATTCAATGCGGACGATTTCGGGGCACCACCAAAGTCGACATCTTTGACCAGACAGAGATTCACGACTATCTGCCTCAGGCTGTCGACAGCATTGAGCAGTTCCTGAAGAAGCACGCCTACAAAAGCGCTGAATTTTCTGCCATGCGTCGCACAGATCACTGGAGCATTCCATTGACCATATTGCGCGAAGCCATCATCAACGCCTTGGTGCACACCGATTACTCCCAGCGCGGCAGCCCCATTCGCATTGCGTTTTTTGATGACCGTATTGAGATCGAGAACCCGGGGCTGCTCATGCCGGGCTTGACCATCGAGGACATGAAGAACGGCGTGTCGCGCATTCGCAACCCCGTCATCGCACGAGTATTCCGCGAGTTGAAGCTGATCGAGCAATGGGGGAGTGGCGTGAAGCGCATCTTTGAGGAAGCGCGCACACAAGGCTTGCCGGAGCCTCAGATCGTGGAGCTGGCCCTGCGTGTCCGTTTCATCATTCCGCTGGGCATCCTCCATACGGTTGCCGGCGCGCAGCCCGAGTCACGGCTAGAGTCACGGCTAGAGTCACGGCTAGAGTCGCCGCTGGCTGCTCGCGTGCTCGCACTGCTGTTGAAACAGCCTGCGGGCAAAGCGGAACTGGCACGACTCTTGGGCCACAAGGCTGTTTCTGGCGAACTGCACAAACAGATCAAACGGCTCATGGAAATGGGATTTATCGAGATGACACACCCTGACAAACCCAACAGCCGCCTGCAGAAATACCGCCCTACCCCACAAGGAACAGAACAACTCAAGGACACGCCATGAACACCAGCCACATCAAGAAATACGCGCCAAAAGCACGTACGGCCTTCATTGCAGCCGCCACCCGACAAGCTGCGCGCTACGGCATCACGGCAAAAGACATTGCACCGGTAGAGATCAAGGGCGACGTTGCACTGATTGGCGCGCACCCTTTCCCAGCCGGCATGGCGCGCGCACGCGCCGCGTTGGTCAAGCTGGTGCAGCAGAACGGGTTTCATCAGGTGATGGAGCAGGCCGCTTACAGCTGGTTCAACCGGCTGTGTGCCATCCGTTTCATGGAACTGAAGGGGTATCTCGACCATGGGCGCCGCGTTTTGAGTCATCCCGACAACCCCCAGGGGCTGCAGATTCTGGACGAATGCCTGGACATTGATCTGCAGGCACTGGACAACGCTCTGAGCCGCGAGCGCGTAGTGGCCCTGAAACTGGATGCCACCAAAGACGAAGAGCTTTACCGAGAACTGTTGCTGGCCCAGTGCCACGCCCTGCATCGCGCCATGCCCTTCCTGTTCGAGGCCATCGACGACGCCACCGAACTGCTGCTGCCTGACAATCTGACCAAGACAGACTCGCTGATCCGCGACCTGGTCAGCGCCATTCCTGAAGAAGACTGGCGCGAGGTAGAGATCGTCGGCTGGCTCTACCAGTTCTATATTTCCGAGAAGAAGGACCAGGTCATCGGCAAGGTGGTCAAGAGTGAGGACATCCCCGCCGCCACTCAACTGTTCACCCCCAACTGGATCGTGCAATACCTGGTGCAGAACTCCCTGGGCCGCCAATGGCTGCAAACCTTCCCGGACAGCCCCCTCAAAGCCCAGATGCCTTACTACATTCCGACAGGCGACCAACCCCTGTCTGTAGGAGCGGCCTTGGCCGCGACAACGCCCCAGGCCATCGACCCACTGACCCTGAAAGTCCTGGACCCCGCCTGCGGCTCCGGCCACATCCTCGTGGAAGCCTACAAGGTGCTGAAAGCCATCTACGAAGAACGCGGTTTCCGCAGCCGCGACATTCCGCAGCTGATTCTGGAGAACAATCTGTTCGGGTTGGACATCGACGACCGCGCCGGCCAACTGGCCGGCTTCGCGCTGATGATGCTGGCCCGGGCCGATGATCGCCGCATCTTCGAGCGCAACATAACGCTGAACGTGCTGGCGATTCAGGAAAGCAGCTCTCTGGATGCCTCCGGCCTGTGGAAGGCTCTGAACCTGAGCGGTGACTGGCAACGTGGCGTGTCGCAAGGCCTCTTCGACAATGGGCAGGCGGACCTGAGCTCCCCTGCTGCTGATGAGCGCTACCAGTTGCTCCAACGCACCTTGTCGCGCTTCAAGGAAGCGAAGACCTTTGGCTCGTTGATCAATGTGCCTGCAGACGAAGCAGCGCCGCTGAAATCTCTGATCAGTGACCTGGCGCCCTTGGCACACACGGGCGATGCCATGCAGAAGCCAGCAGCAACGATGCTTCTGCCCTATCTGCATCAGGCCTGGATACTGGCGCTGCGCTACGATGCAGTGATTGCGAATCCGCCGTATATGGGCAGCAAAGGCATGAATGCCCAGCTGAAGGCGTTTGCGAAGGAACGCTATCCCAATAGCAAGTCGGATCTATTTGCAATTTTCATGGAGCACGCCTTCACTCTTCTCAAGCCCCACAGCTTCAATGCGCAGATCAACATGCAATCGTGGATGTTTCTGTCAAGCTACGAGCAACTACGCGATTGGCTTTTGAAAAATACCACCATCATCACTATGGCACATCTGGGTGCGAGAGCCTTCGACAGCATCAGCGGCGAGGTCGTGTCTACCACAGCCTTTGTGATTAGCAACGTCAACTACCCAGAGTATGCTGGCGCCTATATCCGATTGGTTGATGCAAAGTCGGAAGCTGAGAAGAGTCACTTACTGCTGAGGGCTATCAATTGACTTTCAGTCTGAGCGACCTCGCCCTTGCTTACCGCAAAGCCAAAGTCGATCTCTACTATTCGACGAATCCTTCTCTTTTCGAAATTGCCAACTACGAAGACAAGCTGTCTACAAACCTTCTCGCACTGCTGGAAAAACTAAATGGTGATGCAAAGGATTGGGTGACTGATAAAGAATTTCTTGGCTCATGGATATTGATTCCGAAAGGCATCAAATTTGAAGATGAAAAGACAGGTAGCAAAAATAGCGCGGGACTTATATTTGCAGCGCCAGACGAGCATTGGAAAAGCCTCCATTCCGAACAGAGCAAATCCAAAGCAGAGTTTCGGCTTATGGCGCGGTGCAGCATGGAATTCCACGTACTGGCTGCGTTGTGGATGATGGAAGTGGGCGATGCATTCGACGCGAAGTTGACACACAACGTTTATGGGTCGCGCTTACGTCGCGATCGACACGAAAAGATCAACAGATTTGCGCTGGGGTCATTCAAGCCGTATCTGAAGCCCTTTCGTGACTGGCGCGATGGCGGAATCAAAGCCATGCGCACGGCGCTGGAAAACAAGAAAAAAGTCCTCGCGCTAACAGCTGATGTCAGCAGTTTCTACCACGAGCTAAATCCTGGCTTTATGTTGGACAAGTCATTCCACGCCATTGCAGGAATCGAGCTGAATGAAGAGCAAAACAAACTCAATGAACTATTCATTACGGCGCTGACTGCCTGGGCACACAACACGCCCCTCAAAAAGGGACTTCCTGTCGGTCTGCCTGCATCTGCAGTTGTGGCCAATTCAGCACTGATCAAGCTGGATCAGTTCATAGAGCAACAAGTTGTGCCGCTGTACTACGGCAGGTACGTAGACGACATTCTCTTGGTAATGGAGAACACCAGCGATATCCAAAGCACTGACGGATTCTGGGAATGGATTTTCAGCCGTGACGGTGGCAAGAAACTGTTGGCTTGGGAAAACGAAAGCGATCCAGGCAAGAAATGCATCAGGTTCAAACCAAAGTACCTGAACGACAGCCGCATCGCCTTTGAAAACAACAAGAACAAGCTGTTTGTCCTGGCTGGCGGGCCGGGCATAGCCTTGGTCAATGCAATTGCGGAACAGATACATGAACGCGCCAGCGAATGGCGCTCACTGCCCAACTTGCCCAATTCGCCAGAAAGTATCGCTACCGATCTGTTGAAAGCGACCAACAATACCGGTGAACACGCAGATAATCTAAGAAAAACTGACTCCTTGTCGTTGCATCGCGCAGGCTTCGCATTGAGTCTGCGTGATTACGAAGCCTACGAACGTGACCTGCCGCTAGAAGCCTGGCAAGAACACCGACATGCATTCTTGCGCGCTGTCATCGATCACTTGCTGACACCTGTCAAATACTTCGAGCTGGCACAATATCTGCCGCGCATCATTCGCATGGCAACGGCATGTGAAGACTTCAAGCTTCTAGCAGAAATATGCGAATCACTACTGGACTTGAGAGCAAAGATTTCAAATCACTGCACACTTGAAATAAAAGCAGATGACGTAAAACATATTGTCAATCTCGAACATTGCTGGGTATATCCACTGATGGGAAGCGTAGTCGAGAGCATAGTATCGGCATTTCCACCTCGGCTTGGTTCGGCTGGCAAAAAAGCCTGGGACAAGCACATGCAGGGGAAATTTTCTGACTGGAGCATATGGTCGAGCATTTCCTCGCCCGAAAATCCCTGGATACTTTCACGCGCAGAAATACACAAACAACATGCACGCCTGTTCAGTTACGACTTGGCGCACACACCTCTGCGGTTTGTTGGGATACCAAAAGAAATGGCAAGTCAGCGCGGCATTCCATCGCGCAAGAACTTGATTACAAGCGCCACACAAAACCTCTTGCCTGCGAGCTTTGGCGAAGCCATTCAACTGCTGGCCAAGTGGCTGCACTTTCCAAATGGCGGACCTGTTGGCTTAAGCTTTTCAACGCGCCCTTTCAGCTTGATCGAGCTCTACTTGATTGCCCCTGAGCCGTTTGAACGAAGCAAAGTCAATGCGCTTGATGCCGTCATTAGAGCGCTTCGAGGGTTTGATCTTTCCGAACACCAAATGCCGTACAGGGACAAGCACAACGTGCTGCGCATATCCGATGGAGAACCCCGGAACAAGCAGACTATCGCCGTTTCCAGCTGGGAGACAAGCCACCAGAGCTATATAGCGGCGATCTTGCGGGAGCCAGACCCAAGTGTCCGCATTCGTTACCAGCGACTCAATCGATTGATCAACGAACTAATCTCTCGTCCAGATGGCGCTGGCTATTTGCTGCTTCCCGAAACGTCATTGCCACCGCAATGGTTCATGCGCATCGCTGACAAACTGAAGGGCCGGGGAATCTCGCTGATTGCAGGCGTCGAATATCTGCATGCACCGAAGAAGCGGGTGCGCAATCAGGTATGGGCGTCGCTGACGCATGATGGCCTCGGATTTCCCTCCCTTATGCTTTTTCGACAGGACAAGCAGCGGCCTGCATTGCACGAGGAAGAAGAGTTGTTCAACCGGGCGAGCCTCGAACTCCGGCCGGCTCAAGGCTGGACGACTCCGCCCGTTATTGAGCATGGCGATTTCCGATTCGCGTTGATGGTGTGCAGCGAGCTCACCAATATTCACTATCGCGCTTCCCTGCGCGGTAAAGTCGACGCGTTGTTTGTTCCAGAGTGGAACAGCGACACCGACACCTTCAATGCCTTGATAGAAGCCACAGCCCTGGATGTGCATGCCTACATTGTTCAGTGCAATAACCGTCTGTATGGCGACAGCCGCATTCGCGCGCCATACAAGGACCGATGGAAGCGCGACGTGTTGCGCGTCAAAGGCGGCAATCACGACTACTGCATCACCGGCGAGATCGACATCACCGCGCTGCGGCAATTTCAATCCAACCACCGATCACCCGCGAAGGGATTCAAACCGGTGCCAGACGGATTCAATGAAGACATGGCGCACCAGAGACGGCTATTGCCAAAAGGAGATGAAGCGTGAGTGAACAATCCACGGAAGACATAGCCAAGTACTTTTATCGCGCTTCGGCAGCAGATTTTATGAAGATTCCGGGGAGTCCGGTGGCGTATTGGCTTTCATCTGAACATTTAGTTGCTTTTGATATAGGCACTCCGTTATGCAAATTCGCGAAGCCAGTCGTAGGCTTACAAACCGGCGACAACGAAAAATATATCCGCTTTTGGTTCGAGGTGGATTATAGGAAAATTGGTTTCAATTTTAAGAATCGGCAAGATGCGAAGCTAAGCAACTACAAGTGGTTTCCATACACAAAAGGAGGAGACTTTCGGAAGTGGTACGGAAACAACTTTTGGGTAGTGGATTGGCAAAATGACGGAGAGAGAATTCTAAGCCAAGAGGGAGCCTATCCCAGAAATAAAGATAAGTATTTCTCTGCAGGCTTGGCATACACAAATATTAGCTCAGGAAGTTTTGCTTCTAGATTTACAGAAGAAGGATCAATCTTTGATCAGAAAGGGTCAATGTTTTTTAATGAGACACCAGACGGCATCAAAGTAGCAGCTACTCTATTACATAGCGTTTGCGGAACGTCTCTACTTAAGGCTATGTGCCCAACTTTGGACTTTAATCCGGGCACTTTAGCCAATCTCCCTGTCCAATTAGAGGAAAAAAAGGAGCTCGAATCTATCTTCGACCGCGCTGTAATATTGGCTAAAGAGGACTGGGATTCCGCTGAAATTTCTTGGAATTTTACTATCCACCAACTTGCAAGTAATGTTAATGCTCAATTTTCAATATTCAAAGTCTACAAAAACATTCGCGATGAATGGCTGAAAAAAGTATTGGAAATGCATCAGCTAGAAGAAAAGAACAATCAAATTCAAATCAATGCATACAAGCTACAGAGGATTTTAGATCCCAAAGTTTCCCTGTCAAATATAACTCTTACACGAAATCCTCTTCATCTGTACGACAGCGATAAGAGTGAAGACGAGCTGGATAAAATCTTACAGTGCGACACCGTCACAGCACTCGTGTCCTACGCTATTGGCTGCATCATGGGACGTTACTCTCTGGACAAACCAGGCCTAGTTCTCGCCAGCAATGGCGAAACCCTGCAGGACTACATCAAGCAGATTCCTTCACCCAGCTTCGCACCCGATAATGACGCAATAATTCCAGTCACGGATCAGGAGTGGTTCACAGACGACGCCACCAATCGCTTCCGGGAATTCGTCCGCGTCGTGTGGGGAGATGAGCACTTGCAGGAGAACCTCGATTTTGTCGCGGAGAGTCTCTGCCTGCACGCGATCAATCCCAAGCGCGGCGAGTCGTCTCTGGAGACCATCCGCCGCTATCTAAGCACGCAATTCTTCAAAGATCACCTGCGCACCTACAAGAAACGCCCTATTTATTGGCTGTTCAGCTCCGGCAAGCACAAAGCCTTCGAGTGCCTCGTCTACCTTCATCGCTATAACGAAAGCACGCTGTCCCGCATGCGTACCGAATATCTCATCCCACTGACTGCGAAGATGAGCACCTACGCCGCTAAACTGCAGAACGACATAGACGCCAGCGTAAATACGGCCGAAAAGAAACGGCTGGAGAAAGAGCTGGATAACCTGCACAAGCAGCAAGCGGAGCTCAGCACCTTTGACGAAAAGCTGCGGCACTTTGCCGACCAGCGCATCAGTCTGGATCTGGATGACGGGGTGAAGGTGAACTACGGCAAGTTTGGCGATCTGCTGGCAGAAGTGAAGACAGTAACCGGTGACAAAGAATGACCGAAGCTGTCCTTTTCGTTGGGAATGGTATCAATCAAGCTTCCTCGAAGCGAATCAGCTGGGGCGCGCTTCTCGATAAACTATATGGCGATGCGGTTACTCCCCATGAATCCAAGGTCAGAAGAAAGAAACCATTTACACTTCAGTATGAAGAAATCGCGGCTATCCGCGAAAGCGCCGACTCGCTAAGAGAAACGCTGATCGAGGGATTTGAGGAATTTCAAAGTACAGCACTTCACAGTGCAGCGATGGCATTAGGTATCAAGAATATTCTGACGACAAATTACGATTACTTGCTGGAGAGCGCTGCGCAGAAATTGACAGGTATACCACCCATATCCAACAACACTGCTCAAGAGTCGCTTTACAGCCTGTTTAGAAGGCGAAGCTGTGGAGAGCTCAATATCTGGCACATTCATGGTGAACTATCCAATGCCAACAGCATCATGCTGGGCCACAGCCACTATGCTGGATATCTGCGAAAGATCAGAAATTTCCTAGCAGGCGAAGTATCGACAGATTCGAGTTCTCGACAGAAAAAACCTTACTTCTCCAGGTTTTCAAAGAAACACTTGGAAGCACATGAGCTTTATGTTGAGTCATGGGTAGACCTGTTTCTCGACTCCGAAATTCACATGATCGGCTTCGGCATGGACTACACCGAAAATCACATTTGGAATTTGTTGATCAAAAAACAAGAAATCAGAAAGAAAAAGGAAGCACGTGTGGGAAAAGTTTATTTCCACTGCAGACAGTTTAAAAAGTTGAATCTTGAAGACGAAGCCAGGAGATCTCTGCTCAAGTCTTTCGGAGTTCAAATAGTGCCACATGCTGGCAAAGACTATGCGAAGTCCTATCACTGTTGCTTGCAGTGGATTGAACGGCACATAAGCGCAACCCAACAATCTCATTTTCCGCAGGTATAGCGTTTGGACAACAAACAACTCGAACAGGGCCTCACCCAGGCCTTCGTCACAGAGAATCACCGCATAGTTTTCTGGTACGACCCGGAAGGCAGTTTCGCCGACGAGCTGGCGCAACTTGCCCTGCCCGATGTCTGCGTGTTGAACATGCAAAAGGAATCGACGTTCGGGCTGAAACTACGCCTGGAGCTCGACGACCCTTACGGCAAGTACCTGTTGTATTTCCCAAACGCCGAGCCGCAGGCTCACCACGACTGGCTGCTCGACATCAAACTGTACTCGCGCACTTTCTACGCCGACCGCACGTCGCTGCTCTTCACTGAGTTGGGGCTGCAGCAACACAGCCTGCGCGACCACTTGACGCAACGCATGGAGTTTCTGGACAGCAAGGCGCGCGTAGCCGCTCTGAAGAAACTCCTGCCTGCCAACGCCGATGCCGAGCAGCTTGACCACTGCATGATCGCCGTCACCCTGGGCGCCACCAGTGCGGACATCACCACGTTGTTGCTGACACTGGCCGACGAGACGGTGCAGGACAATCACGGACTGCAAAGCAATCCGAAATCGCTGGAGAAATTAAGCAAGTACCGCCTGATGCCGGCACTTCTGCTTGCCCTGCGGGACGAAGTCGGCTACCCGACAAGTCCCGCTGAACTTGCCGGCGAGCAGGTTTTCAATTTCGGGCACTTCCTGATTCGCCTGTTGACAACCGGTTTCTGCGAAAGCATTGGCGATGTGCCTCCGTGGGCCAGTGCGCTGGTTATACCCTCAGCCAGTGCGCGCGCCACTTGCCGCGCCTTGTTGTCACGCTGGCGCGACAGCTCGCGTTTTTACCCAACTTATGACGTTGTCGCGGATTGGGTAGGTGCTGCACTGCGCATCGATCAGAAGATTGCCGAATTCCCAGTAGAAACGCTGGCCACAATCGCCACCTTCGAAGCCGTGGAAAAGCAGATCATCGTGGAACTGGCACAGGCCATCCCCGTGGCAATGCCGGCAGATCTGCAGCGCTTCTCGCGCATCATCGCCGAGCGCCTGGACAACTACTGGGCGTCGCGCCACAAGGACGATGACATGCGGCGCAAGTATCGGGTGATCTACACCGCGTTGGCGGCTGCCATCGAGCTTTTCACGCTGCGCCATGCCCACGCCGAGAGCTTCCATTTCACCAGCTGCGAAGCGCTCTACAAGGCCTATGAAAGCGACCTGTATCGTTTCGACACCGCCTACCGCCATTACTGCACGGCCTCGCGCCGCGCGCATGTGGATGTCATCAAGAGACTCGATGACGCCGTGGAAGCGTGTTACGCCAACTGGTACATCGATCAGCTTGCACGCAACTGGAGCGACAGGCTCGAAGCCGAGCAACGCCTGACGCAGTGGCACATTCCTGGAGTACAGAATCAGCAGAGCTTTTTTCGCCAATGGGTCGCTCCGCAGTTGGATGCCGCGCGCAACAAACGTGTGGTGGTCATCATCAGCGACGCCTTTCGTTATGAGGCCGCTGTGGAATTGCACGAACGCATCGACGCGAAGCGTTACAGTGAAGCGCGCCTGGGCAGCCAACTGGGCGTGCTGCCTAGCTACACCACGTTGGGCATGGCCGCCCTGCTGCCGCACCAGACACTGGAGTATCGGGCGGGGGCCAAAGACGATGTGTTTGTGGATGGGGCTTCCACCAGAGGCAGCAATGCCCGCGACAAGATTCTCGGCGCACACGGCGGCATGGCCGTCAGCGCGGAACAGGTGAAGGCCTGGTCGCGTGATGCCGGCCGCGAAGCACTACGAGATCAGAACCTGGTGTATGTCTATCACAACATGGTGGACGCCCGCGGCGATGTCGCCGCCACGGAGGCAGAAACGTTCGACGCCGTGGAGCAGGCCATCGAGGAGCTCACAGAACTCACGCGCAAGATCCTGATGCACTTCAACACAAGCACCGTGATCATCACGGCGGATCACGGCTTCCTGTTTCAGCAAAGCAAGCTGGGCGTAGCAGACCGCGCCACACTGGGCGATGTGCCGGCCACCGCGTTCAAGAGTAAGAAGCGCTATGTGATTGGCCCTGACCTGCCGACAAACTATGACGTCTGGCGTGGCAGCACGCAACAGACCGCTGGCACTGCGTCTGACACCCAGTTCTGGATACCCAAGGGCGCCAATCGTTTTCACTTCGTGGGGGGCGCTCGCTTCGTGCATGGCGGCGCCATGCCGCAGGAAATAGTGGTGCCCGTGCTAACCGTCAATCAGCTGCGGGGCGAGAAAGCCGAGCGCCGCTCCACCCGCAAGGTCGGCGTGATCTCGCCACGCTCCTCCATCAAGATGGTGAACAACATCCAGCGCTTCGACTTGTTGCAGACGGAAGCTGTCAGTGACCGGGTGCTGCCTGTCACCGTAGCTGTGGCGATTTACGACGGGACCGACCCTGTGTCAAGCGAGGAAGTCGTGACCTTTGACTGTGCTTCCGATTCCATGAATGAGCGCACGAAGCACGTGCGGCTCTCATTGGCGGGCAAGGATTTCGACCGCAAGAAAGATTACTTCCTGGTGATACGCGATAAAGACCTGAGTACCGAAATTGAGCGCTATCGTGTGGTCATCGACCTAGCGATTACCGACGACTTTTTTTGAAAAATTCTAGCGAGAACGTGAATGGACAACCTGCCTGTACTGGACCTTGATCAGCTGCTCAATCAGCAATTTGCCGGCCGCGTGGTGCGCAAGGATCTCACAAAACTGATCAAGGAAGGCGCGAATGTGCCGGTGTACGTGCTGGAATATCTCCTTGGCATGTACTGCGCATCCGATGACCCGGTTGTCATTGAACAGGGCATGCGCAATGTAAAGACCATCCTGGCGGAGAACTACGTCCGCCCGGATGAATCCGAGAAGGTCAAATCTCTGATTCGCGAACGTGGCACCTATCGTGTCATCGACCGTGTGACCGTGCGCCTCAACGAGAAGAAAGATCAGTACGAGGCTTCCTTCAGCAACCTTGGCATCAAGGACGCCGAAATCTCTGCGAGCATCGTCAAAGAGTACGAAAAGCTCCTGGTCGGTGGAATCTGGGTGATTGCCGCATTGAGCTACTACCACGAAGAAGGCCAGAAAAGCTCGCCGTTCAGCGTGACCTTGCTCAAGCCTATTCAGATGCCGAACATGAACATGCACGAGCTTTTCGCTGGGCGCGCAGCATTTACCACGGCTCAGTGGCGTGAAACGCTGGTGCGCTCGATAGGGATGGAGCCGGAGCACTTCCCGGAGGAAGTGCAGTGGCATTTGCTGGCTCGCATGATTCCGTTTGTCGAGAACAACTACAACGTCTGCGAACTTGGCCCGCGTGGCACGGGCAAGAGTCACATCTACAAAGAGTGTTCGCCCAACAGCATCCTGGTCTCCGGCGGGCAGACGACGGTTGCCAATTTGTTCTACAACATGAGCTCACGCCGCATCGGGCTGGTTGGATTGTGGGATGTGGTGGCCTTTGACGAAGTGGCCGGCATCAATTTCAAAGACAACGACGGCGTGCAAATCATGAAGGACTACATGGCCTCTGGATCATTCGCACGAGGACGCGGCCAGATGGAAGCATCCGCCTCCATGGTGTTTGTCGGCAACATCAACCAGAGCATCGAGTCGCTTCTCAAGACCAGCCACTTATTGGCCCCTTTCCCGGAACAGATGATCGACTCGGCTTTCTTTGATCGCTTCCACGCCTATATCCCGGGTTGGGAAATACCCAAGATGCGCCCGGAATACTTCACCAATCGCTACGGTTTGATTGTCGACTATCTGGCTGAATTTTTTCGTGAAATGCGCAAGCGCAGTTTCTCGGATGCCATCGACAAATACTTCAAGCTGGGCAACAACTTGAACCAGCGCGACGTCATTGCCGTACGCAAAACCGTGTCTGGCCTACTCAAGTTGCTTCACCCCCACGGAGAGTTTGGCAAGGAAGACGTGCGGCTTTGTCTGGATTACGCGCTGCAAACTAGACGACGCGTGAAAGAGCAACTCAAGAAGATCGGGGGCATGGAATTTTACGACGTGCATTTCAGCTACATCGACAGTGAGACTCTGGAAGAGCACTTCGTTTCAGTGAAGGAGCAAGGTGGCAGCAAGTTAATACCGGAGGGTCCGAGCAAGCCCGGGTTCATCCACACCATTGGCCTGAGCACTAAAGGCATGCCGGGCTTGTATCGCATTGAAATGCAGGTGACTAAAGGCTCAGGCAAACTGGCTACCTCAGGGCTGTGGAACTCCAGTGCCGCGAAAGAGCAGGTAAAGATTGCGTTCGATTACTTCAAAGCCAACGCGCATCGCTTGAGCGGCGCAGCGAAAGTGCTGGACCACGACTTCCACTTGCACGTCGTTGAACTTCAGAACACTGGACCGCTGACACATCTTGCACTGGCCAGTCTGGTAGCCTTCACATCTGCGCTTTTGAACAGACCCGCGCAAAATCAATTGCTGGTATTGGGCGACATGAGCCTGGGCGGCAATATCAGCCCGGTGGAAAGTATTGCCGAGTGCCTGCAAGTAGCCTTCGATGCCGGCGCCAAGCGTGTGGCTATTCCAATGAGCAGTGCTAAAGACATTCCAACCATTCCCGCAGAGTTATTCACAAAATTTCAGACCAATTTCTACGCGGACCCGGTGGACGCGGTGTTCAAGGCACTGGGGGTGGATTGACTGGTCTCGCTCTTTGCTTCCAGCGCCCAACTTCAGTCATTGCGGGAATCCGAATTCAATAGTTGAGTCGGCTTTTCAAGGGTTCTACCTCACTGTATTGGAGGCCAAACCTCTCGGCCATCTCATTGATCAAGCCAATTCTTTCCACAATGAATTTCCCAGTCCCGGGGCAGAAGTGTCAAGGCTCAGTCAAGGGTAAATTGCAGGCCATAACAAAATTACCCGGCCTTGTAGCGCCAGACTTCCCTGCCCGTTACACTCCGTTGCGAATCGATCGAATCACCTCTCACCAGACCTTGAACCCTGCAACCAATCGTTCCTGGGGGTACTTTTAGGGGTACAAAAAAAGATTGAATTTAACTTTAACGATATAAATCAATCTATTGCCACTTCTATTTGCAGCCTGCCCGGGCACCAATTCCCTTCTTGTCCAGTCGACACTCATCCACCCGTCGCAGAAGCTCGCTTGCCGCAAAGCACATCTGCGTTACAATGCCTCCACATTGAAATATCGGAGCCGCCCTCATGTCCCCCTCCAAGACCGCCACGCTCAACCTGCGCATCGACCCGCGCCTGAAGGAAGCCGCGCGCATCGCGGCCCAGCGCGATCATCGCTCCATTGCCAATCTCATCGAGGTGCTGATCCGCAAGCATTGCGAGGCTAATGGCATTTCCATCCCCGAGCAGCACGCGCTCTTCCCGGAGGCCGACGATGAATGAGAAGACTCTGCGCGCTCTGATCGAGGCCGGCGCGGTGCGCAAGCTGCGCATCATTGCCGATGGCAGCCGCTTTCACGTGGAAGCCGACACGCCCCATGACACGGTGACGGCCACCACCACGGCGGGCGCCATCAAGACCTGGAGCACGCTGGACACCTGTGCGAAGTGGGTGCGGGGCCTGGGGCTGGGGGTGGCGCAGATCAATCTGGCGCGGTGGACGCCGGAGCAGAGGGGGCTACGGCTGTGAACCAGGTGCTCTGCGAATTCGGGGTCGAACAAGCCAGGCTTTGCATCTCGCCCTGATCACCGGGTAATACGCCTCCCCCCCCCTACTCCGGCAACCCCAGCCCCCTCTCCCGCAACACCTCCCCAAAGATCCGCGAGGCATTGATGCCGCGCGGGAAGCCCGCGTAGAGCGTGGCATGAGCGATCAGCTCGGCGATCTCCTGCACGCTCAGGCCGTTGTCGAGGCCGCGGCCCAGATGCGTGCGCAGCTGCTCCGTCTGATAGCCGGCCAGGGTCACGGCGATGGTGGCGACGCTGCGCTCGCGGGGCGTCAGTGGCGTGCGCGTCCAGGTGTCGCCGAAGACGAGACCGTCGATGAGCGTCTGCAGATAGGGCGCACCGGGGAAGCGGCTGTCGCCCAGCGGATGGCCGCGCTCGGCCAGCACCTCGGCGCTGATTCGCGAGGCGTTCACCGCGCTGGGGAAGCCGCCATAGAAGGCGATATGGGTGATCACCTCCTCGAGTTCGCTCTGCGTGACACCGTTGTCGAGCGCACGGGCCACCTCGAGACGCAGGGTGCTGGAGGCGTAGAGCGTGCTGGCCAGGGCCACGGTGATGAGACTGCGGTCGCGGGGCGTGAGGCGTTCGTTCTGCGGAAACGGCAGCAGACGCGTGGCGTCGGCTGCGCCTGGCTCAGCGGCTGATGCGCCGGAGGCCGCCACGCCGCGCTCGGCAAACAGCTCCGCGGCCACTCGCAGCCCATCCACCTCGGCCGGCAACTGCCGGAACCACGTCACCTGGGCAATGATCTCCTTAATCTCGGCGGGGCTCAGTCCGTTGTCGAGTCCGCGGCCCATGTGCAGGCGCAGTTCGCTGGGCGCGTTGAGGGCCTGGGTCACGGCCACGGTGATCAGGCTGCGA
>JACCDX011365931.1_pt1 | contig 21966 bp, 19 predicted proteins | sample 7449681 | NCBI WGS metagenome assembly JACCDX01 (sample SAMN15323450, study PRJNA562643) | freshwater metagenome | isolation source: river surface water | place: USA:Blue River Watershed | collected 2017-08-18
CCGTGGGCTAGGACGATGCGGGGCTTGCCCTGGAACTCGGGGTTCGAGAAGTTTACCTGTTGGATCCAGAGGGAGGGGTCGGTGTGGTCGGTCCGTGAAAGGAGCGGGCAGGGGAGCAGGACGCAGTCTTCAACCACCAGCGGTTCGCGTTTCAGGATGATCTGGAAATTAGGGGCCTGCTCCTTCATTTCCTTCAGGAGGTAGGGCTGGTCCCAGGCGCCGCCTTGTCCGCCGAAGTCATGGTTCCCGGGGATGGCGTATACCGGCACTTTCCAATTGCCGATCTTGTTGAAGGCGGCGGAGACCGTGGTCTTGGAGGGGTGGAGCGAATCGAAGAGGTCGCCGGCGACCACGACGAAACTGGCTCCTTCCGATTTCACGAGTTCGCCGATGCGGTCGAGCACGTCGAGGCGCGCGACCTTGGCCGGCTCGCGTTTCTCGGGGTCTTCCATCGTGCCATAGGGTTTGCCGAGCTGCCAGTCGGCGGTGTGGAGGAAACGGGTGGGCATCGCCTTAGTCTGTCCGGGGGCGCGATGTCCGCCAGCGCAACTTATCTACAACCCTTCATTATTTTACATCTTTAAATAAGACGTCTCGAGGGCTGTCGGGCGGCTTCGCCATTGACCCTTCGGTCTCGCCTGCGTTGCATCTTGCGCATGAGAGAATTTGAAAATCCTCCGGCCCCTCAGGGCGCAGCCCCGGGCCTTTATAAAGCCTTGATCGCCTTGGTTTGGTTCATCTGGGTTTTTGACGTGACCGGCATCCTTTACATGTCCTCGGAGTCCTTGCAGCCTACCGGTTTCCTCATAGGAGCGATGACCATGCTCGGCCTCAGAGCCTGGGTGCAGATCGAGCTGGGCAGGCGGCGAAAGTGGTCCCGTTATGCGCTGACCGTCTTCGCCGCATTGGGCGTAGTAGTCCTCTTGGCCAACGGCGTGGATGACATCTTTGGCATCGGCGCCATGATCATGGCGCTGACGACACTATATATGCTGCATGCCGAACCGGTCCGCGGTTGGTGCACGGAATAGCGGGGAATTGGCTGCGACATGAAGAACGCAGGAGACCTAGTCTGCATGGTGCTCGCCGGTGGCTTCGTGCTGCTGGTGATCAACGCCAAGGCCCAACGAGCCGGCGGATGGGGCAACTACCTGCTCGGCTTCGCCATTCTCTTCGGCGTACTGATCGGGCTGAGCCTTGTCGTGAAGGCCTGTAAGGCGATTTTTTGAGCCTTTCGGCGCGGTGCCCTCTGTTCGCGCACGACGTCCTACTCGGTCATGATGACGATGCCGCGTTGTTTCGTGAGTTCGGTGAGCTGGGCTACGAGGGGCTTCAGTTCCACGCAATCCTTGGCCACGGCTTGAAGGTAGACGCGCGTGTGGCCGGGGGCCACCTCGGAGCATTTCTGGATCGCGCCGACCAGACGTTCGTTGGCGACGGATATCCGGTTGGACGTGCTTGATTCGTTGATGATGAAACCGATGCACTTCTTCAGGATGTCTTCCGGTGCCTGGCAAAGTCCATGGCGAAGGCCGGCGGCTCGGACCTTGATGTTTTGCGCCGCCATGAAAGCGCAGAGCCAGCCGCTGAGTTTGTTCAACTCCTCCGCGATGAGGTCATGCGCCTTCCTGTCGACGAGGTGGTCCAGCTCCAGTCCGATGGCTTCGTTGACTTTGGCGATGGGCTCTCCTTCGGTCAGTCCGACGAACTGGCGATAGGCGTCAGAGGCGTGGAAACGGACCAACGCTTTGGCCCGCATGCCGGGCGGAGGGTGAGTCGCGTAGATCCACTCGCCGGAGGCTGCCAGCGAGCGAGAGGCTTCACGCCATTGGTCGATGAGGGCGGCGACGTCGACACGCAGGAATCGTCCCGACAGGCCGCTCAGGGTCTTCATCTCGGCGGAGCAGGCCTTCTCGACGCTGCGGCAGGCCAGCAGCCCGACGCGATCCATGGTGAACTCGTTGTTGCGCGACAACATGCAGCCTTCCACCGATTGCGTGTCGGTGCGAACATTGGATTCCGGCAGCAGGTAGTGGCCTAGTTCATGACCGACCACGTAGGCGATCTCCTCCAGGTCGGAGATCTCGACCATCAGGGAGTTGAGCGTCACCACAGCGCGGTCGCCGTCGCGAGAGCTGTAGGCGTTGATCTCCTGCTGCGGTCGGACATACACGTCCACCATCTCCCGGGGGAAGCCCAGGTTACGGCAGGCCAGCAAGACCGCCTCCTCGATGACGGGTGCGAGCGAGGCGTTGATGCGCAGCATCCTGGCCGAGAGGGCGCCGTCACGTTTGCCGGTGCTTTGGGCTAGTTCGCGGTTAAGTTCCGGGGCCGGTATGCGGAAAGCCGCGGAAGCCACCCGGCGCCGGCAATCCTTGAGCTGGTCGATCGGGGATTCAGGCATACTTCTTGCGCAGCCGGGCGACCGCGTTGAGCATGTCTTGGAAGTAGGCGCGGCGTGCTGGGTCCTTTTCCGTCTGCAAGCGGGCGTTATATTTGCCGAACGCGTCGATCAGGGCTTTCTTGATGGCGGTTTTTTCAGCCTTCGGATCGATGCCGATAAGCGACTCATCCGAGACTTCGGACTTGTCCGTAGTGGTGGCCTTGGCTCCGGCTACGTGCTTGTCCGCGATGTTCTGCAGGTCTTCGATGTTCACGCCGAGCTCCTGCGCGAACGAACGAAGCATCGCCATCTCGGTTTCGGCGATTACCCCGTCGGCCGCGATGACGATGGAGCTGAGCTCCAGGGCGTCGTTTACGGCGTTGCGGACCTTGCTGGCCTTAAGTTTCGCAAGGCTTTCCTTGATCGTCAGCTTACCCGCGGCGGCTTTGTCGAAAGAAGACTTGAGGGCTGCGTTGAGTTCCGTGCGGGCCTTGGGCTTGGTCTCGTCGTCGAACATCTCCAGTTTGTTGCGGAGCCAGTCCGAGATGGCCTGTCCCTCGCTTCGGTCCAGGTTTCCGTCGCCGTAGGCGATGGCTACTCCAAGGTCCAGGCTGAGGCTGATCGCCTCCATGCGTTTTTCGTCGAGTTCGTTGTAGCCTATCTGGGTAACCTCGAACCGCGTGAAGGTGTGATTGATGGCGTAGGTGATGTCCAGGTTGCCGACCGGTGTCATCGCGCAGGTCATCTTGAAGCGCCGGGAGCCAGACTTAGGGGCTACTACGTGGTCAGGAAGCAGCACTCCTACTTCAATCCAATCCTTGAAGTGCATGTTGGGCTCGATACGTCCGCCGTTGCGGCATGACTGAAAAATCGCGGAGTTCTGATATTTGAATCCATCGAGCGTGCTGATGATAGGTTCGCCATCGGTTTTGTCCGAGACGTCGTGGGCTATGCATACGAACTGAACGTCAGTCGATGACGGGACGGGGATTTGTCCGCGTGCCTCGATGGAGATCACCCGCAGGTCATTGTTGTCGCCTCGCATCACTTCCTTGGTGCGGATCTCGAATGCCCCGGCGCCTTCGTTGCCTCCGAAGATCTTATCCCAGAGCCATCCGATGCCGATGAAGACAATCCAGATGACTAACCATTCGCCTCCGGCTTGATAGGTGGTCCCCATGTTGATAACGCTCATAGCAGGAAGTCGTTTACGTCCACCTTGCTCTCAGCGCCTTCCTTCGCGCTGCTCGACGCCGTCAGGCTCGTGTCGACAGTCCTTCCGGACATCATGTCGACGACCTTGCATTTCATGATGCCGTTGAGGTCGTACGAATAGGTGATCTGGATTTCGCTTTCCTCGGTGACCTTAGGGAGGTTGTCCAGGAAGCCTTCCCAGATTACGTTGACGAAGGCTACGTCTTCTTCGTCACGCGAGCACTGGGTGATGCGGAAGTTGATCTTCTGGTCGTGCCAGTGGTTGCGCGAGAAGCTCTTCGTGACGGTGCAAGGAAGAGGCAGGTCCTTGGCGATCAAAGTCTCGTTCATGAGGCGCCCCTTTTCGCGGTTGAAGTAGGTCGTGCCGAAGAAATGCGGCGTCACATCCTGGACTTTCTTGGCCGCGATCTGCTGTTTCTGGCCGGCGGACAGCTTGTCCTTGTTCCGGATGCCGGCATAGAGACAGGCCCCGAGCGCCACCGCTTCGTCCACGTTCTTGGCCATCGGCTTGAGGCCCAGCTGTCGCTCGAGGCTCTCGGTAAGGGCGGGAACGCGGGTGGAGCCTCCGGCCAGGAAGACCCCGGCGAGGTCGGCGGGGCTGAGCTTGGCTGCGAGGAGCGCCGAATCGACCGCCATTTCCGCCTGGGCGACCAGAGCCGAGATCGCCTCGTTGAATTCTTCACGGGTGATGTCCAGTCGGACGATGCCGGTAGCCGTGCGCAGAGGCACGCTTACTTTTTCACGCACCGAGAGGGTATGCTTGTACTGCTCGACCTCGTGTTTATGAAGGTTGCACTCCTTGTCGTCGAATTTCTTTCCGCTGATCGATTCGTATTTACGGGCGATCAGTTCGGAAAGCTTCTCGTCCAGGTCCTTGCCGCCGAGGCGTTGGACGCCCATGCTCGTGATGACCTTGATGTCGTCGCCGTCGACCTTGAGGATGGTGGCGTCAAAGGTGCCTCCGCCGAAGTCATAGACGAGGAAGTTTCCGACCAGCTTGCTTGGCGAGGTGCTGGCGTAGTAGATGGCCGCCGCGGTGGGCTCGTTGACGAGGGCGTCTTCTGTCAGCCTGAAACCGGCGGCTTCCGCGGCTTTGATCGTGTCGGCGCGTGCTTGGTCGGTGAAATTGGCGGGAATCGTGATGATCACGGCGTCGACCTTGCCATGGACGGTCTCATATTGCTCCCGGATCTGGCGCAGGACGATGGCGCTCAGGTCGCGAGGGAGGAGCTCTTTGTCGAAGACCTTATGGACGATGTTCTCATCGCCCATGTCGCGCTTGAATTCGACGAAGACGTTGTCGGCCACGCCAACCATCTTCTTCGCCTCCGTGCCGATGTTGGCGCGGTTGGCGTCCTCGAACCAGATGGCGGATTGGGTGAGTTTTTCGCCGGCCTGGTTGTTGACGATGACCGCATCACCGGACTGGCTGAGGGTCGCGATGAGCGTCGTGGTGGTGCCGAGGTCGATTCCGATGATGTTAGGCATGGTGTTAGAGCTTGTAGGCGTGGATGCGGGAGGGGATGAGGAAGGTGGCCTTGGTGCCGTCGTGGGCGTAGAGTCCGTCGTTCAGGACCTCCTTGACGGTTCCTTCCAGGCCGGCCGGAGGGTTCGGGTCTACCTTGACCAAGGCGAAGCTGCCTGCGGGGAGGGCGTTGATCTTGTCGCCGACCTTGATGCGATGCTCTTCCAGTCCGATGTCCCCCATGGCCGACGAGAGTTCCATGCGGATCTGTTCGAGCGCATCCTTTTCATTGAGCTTACCTTCGGCGACGAGCTTAAGGGTGAAGGAAGCCGTGTCCTGGATAGTGGCGAGGCGCACCAGCAGGCGCTTGTTTTCCTTGGCGGCCAGGCGCTCCTGAAGCTTCGTGATCTCACGTTCACGGTGGGAGAGTTGTCGGGCCAGTTCGCCGACCGATTCTTCGAGGCTGAGGGGGATGGCCTTGGCAGCCTCTTCCGCGCCGTTTTCTGAAGCGGGGGTGCCCTTATTTCCTTTTACTTCGACGTAGGTGACTTTTTCGGCGACGTCTTCAGCGAAGTCGCCGGGGAAGCATAAGGCGGCTCCCAGTAGCATCCAGATGATGAGCACGACGCCGACATGCCAGGCCTGCAGCTGGCCTTGGCTGAGGACGAACGCCATCGTGGCGCATATCAAGGCGACAAAGAATGAACCGAGCCAGAGGAGGTAAGAGCCCATCGGGCAGTTTTTAATTCTAATAACATAGCCTTCAAGAATCTTTTAGGCATGTTTTAGGCCATATCCGCGCCCGCGAGGATTTGGCTTTGAGTCCAGGGTCATCTCGCGGCATAAACCCCGTCATGAACGGCGATTTAAAGGAGGTCACCTATGGGTGGTGCACTGAAGCTGGGGGTCGATCATCAGCCTCTTGGTCGGCGGTGTCATGCACCCATGCCGTAAGCAGCAATTAACCCATGCAAGAAATCCCCGTAGCATCTCAGCCCCAGGTCGGCACCCGTAGTCGCATGTTTTTGGTTGCCTTCGCTTCAGCCTTGTTGGGCGCTTTCGCCGGAGCGACGTTCTTTCCCGTCGTCCAGATCGAGACCAAGTTCGTCGAGAAACGCATAGAGGTCCCCGTTGAGGTCATCAAGGGTGTCGACAGGGTGGTGGAGAGGCGCGTCGAGGTGCCCGTAAGGGTGGTCGAATACGTCGACCGTGTGATCGAAAAGCGGGTAGAGGTTCCGGTAGAGGTCGTACGGAAGGTGGGACGAGATACTGACGGAACGGCGGTAAATCCTGTGGAATCTAGTATGGCAAGGTCCATGCAGACCTTCGGTCGTGCGTGGACCTCCATTCGGGCTGGCCTGACGATGGAACAGGTGAAGGAGCAGTTGGGGCCTCCTGACTACATTGAAAGCAACGGTAGGATCACATGGACTTACGGGAAGGTCGGCAGTGCTGAGGCGGGCTTGGTGAGCTTCCTGCCTCGACCCGTGGGGCTTACTGCCGGGATTGTGTCGTTCATGGGCGTGAGCCGCACCGACGTCGAAGTGGTTTGGACGGTAGATGCTTATTCTCCACCCAGGCGCTGACCGCGTAGGCGCTAGGGGCGGTTTACGTTTATATAACTCAGATGTAGGTTCTCGTTGCTTGGACGAAGGCGCGGCAAGAGATGTCTCCGTCAATCTAGGCCGACAAACCTCAGGCGCCAATCTATTTGCCTGCTAATTGATTCGCCTTAGGAATGGACCATGCGTGATTCGGTACCTTTGCCTGTAAACAAGCCGAAAAGCGTCGCCGGCGGCTTTCTGTTCTTTCTTTCCATGGGGCTGCTTTGGTGCGTCGTCGGCGCGTTTGCCGGCCGCTACCTCTTTCCCGAAACCGTCGAGAAGGTGGTGATCCAGACCGTTGAGAAGGTGGTCACCGAACGGGTGGAGGTGCCGGTGGAGAAGGTCGTCATCAAGGAGGTGATCAAGGAGGTCGAAAAAATCGTCGAGGTTCCGGTCGAGAAGGTCGTCATCAAGGAGATCGCCGTACCGGTCCCGATGAAGCCCGAGAAGAATCGATCGACCGAGGCGGCCAAGGATTCGCCTTGGGATTTTATCCGCAAGGGTCTGTCCAAGTCAGACGTGACTGCCCTCCTTGGCGATCCGCGGAGTGTGTACGAAGAGGGTGACAAGGTGACTTGGTATTATGAAGAAAAAGGCCAGGGAGTGCTGTTCGTCCGTTTCAAGGCCGGCGGTTTTTTCGGAGCAGATACGGTGGACTTATGGCTGGCGCCCGATCGTCGCCCTGTCCCTAAGGCAAACGCCGGGGCGCGTCTCCAGGGCATGGCCCGCCAGGCGCTTGCTGACGGAAACGCCCCATTGGCTTTAGTGTATGCCCAGTCCGCCTTGGCCGTCGAACCAAACAGCCTTGCGATCAAGGAGCTCGTCAGAGAACTCCTTGCCAAGGTCAGCGCTCAAACTCCTCCGCGCTGATCATGGGCGTGCCGCCGGCGGCATACCCCCTAGTGACGATTTGGTAGAAGGTCAGTGATAGGATTTCGTTTGTGCCTATGACCTTGGGGTCACCTTTGTGAAAACTGCTGGAAGATCCGAAATAGTAGACGGGGCCTCGCCATTCATTGGCGGGGCCGGTGGCGTATTTCACCAGATAGCTACCGGAGGGGAGCTCCAGTTCATGGCTCTCTTGGACCCGCAGGTAGATCGTCGCCACGGTGGCTCCGTATCCGTTGAGCACCTTCACATATGCGGGAGTCGGCAGATGATTGATGAGTTTGAGGGCTGCGTCAGCCCCGATGAGATTCGTTTGTCCCTGAATCCCCGGGAGCGGCTCAGCCTGGACTGGGTTGCTGTCGAGGATCTGGGCGCGGGTGAGCGGGGGAGGTGAGGGCGGGACGTAGACGGGCTCCTGGCGGACAGGGGTGGGGGCCGGATTACGGTTGTAGGCTGAATCGCGGTCCGTGGGTGGGTCACGGCGGACAAACCCCGTCTCCGGTTGGCTGAGCACAGGCGCGGTGTTGCGCGTATCCGTTTTGATCATATGCGTGACGCTGATGATCAGCAGGCCTACGATCATCGCCACGCAGCCTAGTGATTTGCGGTCAGTGCTCATTGCCGGCTGGCTTGAGTTCCACCTTGGTGCATACCCCCGTAGCTGTTTCGGTGACGGAGAAACCCATCATCCCGTGTTCATCGTAGTAAAAAACGAGCTGCATCTCCGCGTTCGGCGTCCTGCAGTGTAGTTCTCCGCTCCAGATCGTCGTCACGTATTCGGGGTTGGCTTCTTCGATGGCTGACTGGGTCAGGCTGAACGTGGGGGAGTAGCCCCTGGCATCCGCCTTGATCTTGAAGGTTCTTCTGAACGGGAGCTTTTCGCCTTTCCTGATGATGGTGACGTTGGTGGACTCCCCGGTAAGCCAGTTCGTGTAGATAAGCCCGAAATAATGAGGAGCGAGGAGCGTGACTTCTATTTGGTTGGCTGGGACGGCTTGCGTCGTCCTGAGTGTTCCTCCGCCTGCTTTATGGGCGGCGTAAATGGCCGCGCCTAGCGCGACCGCTTGATCGGGAGTCTTGACCATAGGCTTCTTTCCGAAGAGGCGCTCGACGGATGATTGGAGCGCTGGGAAACGCGAGCCTGCTCCGACCATGAATACCTCACGGATTTCTGATTTCTTGACGTGTCGGGCGGCATCGTCGGTGCCGCATCTCAGGAGTTGCTCGCAAGCCAGCTCGGCTTGGAGGGCCAGGCGATTTATGCCTGATTCGAATTCCTGTCTTGTGACATCGATGGGCATTGGGCCGTATTTTGCGGACACGAGACGCACTTGAACGTTTGACCGCGTGCAGAGTGAGTTGACGTTACTTGCGACGGCCAGCTTGTCGAAGTTGCAGTCGACGGTATCGAACTCGTCACCGGTAATCTGCCTGAACTTATCCGCGATGATCCTTAGGAAGGCGTTATGGAGGTCCTTTTCGCCTAGCTGCTGGACGCCTTCTTGGGAGAGGACGGTGATGGTGTTGCCGATCGATTCGATGAGCGACGCGTTGAAGGTGGTGGCGCCGAAGTCATAGATGAGGAACTTTCCATTAAGCGCGAAGTCCGTGGCGTAGTAGAGGGCGGCGGCCGTCGGTTCCTCGATGAGGTAATCCACTTTGATGCCCGCTCTCTTCGCGGCTTCTTTGGTGGCCTGCTTCTGTTCTTCGCGAAAGTTAGCGGGCCAGGTTATCGCCACGTGAGTGGGTTGGCCGAATTGCCGTGCGTAATCTGAGACGACCTTCTTGAGCACTAGGGCGGTTAGCTCGGTCGGCGTCACCGCATGGGAGCCGACATTCCATGTTCTCCCGGAGCCCATTTCCCTTTTGAATTCGGCGAATACATTAGCCGTGCCGGTGCCCAGGAACTTCTTGGCTTCGGAGCCAATGATGATGTTGCCCATGTCGTCGACCTGGACGACTGCGGGCGTATGGTCACTGCCTTCGCAGTTATTCGTAATCTCTGGCATCCCGGACCCGTCAAACCGAGCCACCCTTACTTCGGTCATCCCTAGGTCTATGCCGATGATGTTAGTCCGGCGATCGTCTGGTTCGATCTCGCGCATGGCTCAATCTGCCTGCAGGTTGAGCTGCGTCTTCTTGCCGGTGCCGATCTCGTGCAGGACGCATTCCATCATGCCGTTGGCGTCGTAGGAGAAGGTCACTTCGATGGGTTCTCCGGCGTGGCCTCGCGGGTTGATGGGCACGTACTTGTTGTGCAGAATCTTGACCTTGGTGATGTCGCGCTCGGAGCGGGGCGACTGCGTGATGATGAGCTGGATGCCGGTCTTGTTCTCGCCTTCGCTCGTGTGGAAGCGGCGGACCGTGGAGTAGGGGACGGGCAGGCCCTTGTCGATGAGCACACGATTGAAGGTGGAGGTCACCGAATACGGCTCGTGGAGGCCGATGCCGAAATAGTGCGGAGTGATGTCGATGACCTTCACCGTGCCGATGGCCTTTCGCTGAAGCTGGGTCAGCTTGGACGGATCCGTCTTGATCGCGGCGTAGGTGGCCACTCCGCGGGCGACGGCATGGTCGGGCTCGCGGATGATCGGCTTGCGGCCGAAGAGCTGCTCGACGCTGGCCTGCAGGGCAGGGATGCGCGAGGTGCCCCCGACCATGAAGACCTCGCGCAGGGAGGAGCGCTCGATGCTATTGGCCGCCAGCATGTCCAGGCAGGCCTTTTCCGCTTGTTGGATGAGCGGGCGGATGGCCTCTTCGAACTCCGTCCGGGTGATCGTGAGCTTGACCGCGCCGTGCAGGATGGAGACCACGCGGATGTCGGTGGAATCACGGGTGCTGAGGGAATGCTTCGGCGATTCCACGTCCAGCTGGGTGAAACTGCAGTCCACCCGGTCGAAGTCGCCCCCGGTCTGGGTCTTGAACTTCCTGGCGATGATGCCGAGCATGGCGGCATCCATGTCGGCGCCGCCGAGCCGAGCCACCCCTTCGGAGAAGATCACGCGGACATCGTGCCCTTTGACCTCCACGACCGTGACGTCAAAGGTGCCGCCGCCCATGTCGTAGACCAGGAAGGTCCCGTTAAGCTTGAGGCTGAGCGTGTAGTAGAGGGCCGCAGCGGTCGGTTCGTTGATGAAGAACTGGACGTTGAGCCCCGCCCGGCGGGCAGCCTCCTGGGTGGCCACCTTCTGTCGGTCAGTGAAGTTGGCCGGCCAGCTGATGACGGTCGTATCCGGTTGGCCGAACTGCTGGACGTAGTCGGACATCACCTGCTTGAGCAGGTAGCCGCTGAGATCCTCGGGCGTGATCGACCGGCCGTTCACCTGCCAGGACTGGCCACTGCCCATCTCCCGTTTGAATTCGGAGAACACCTGGTCGTGGCCGAGTCCGACGAGCTTCTTGGCCTCCTTGCCGCAGACGATGACGCCGTCCGGTTCGACGTGGATCACGGAGGGCGTCAGCTGGTCGCCGTCGACGTTGTTGGTGCTTTCCGCCGTACCCGTGTCGTTGAAGCGCGCCACCAGGGTGGTGCTCGTGCCTAGGTCGATGCCGACGATATTTGCCATAAGACGGAATAAGATTCACGTCTTCCCGGAACAAGTGCAAAGAGCCTGCGAAGACGCTCTATTGGCTTTAAAATAGGGAAAAACCTTGATGCAGGCACGGGCTGATCTAGGTTCCGCGCATGACCCCCCAGCTTTACGTCCTGCTTGCATTCTTCCTGGCCGTCGTCGTCGGGATCATCCTCTTGTTCCGCCGGGTCGACCAGTTCGCCACCCAGGCCGAAAGCGCCGCCAAGCGACAGGATGAGGCCGCCGCGGCCCTGCGTGAACATATCAAGGTTTCCGCCGAAAAACTCGACCAGCGACTCCAACGTCTGATGGAAGCGGAGGCCAAGGCCCAGCAGGCCTTGGACGTCCTGCTGCGTTCCCAGCATGCGGCCATCGAGGCCAATTCGAAGGCCACCGATCAGCTTGCCGGCGCGATCGCCGACCTGCGTGCGGCCTTGATCGAATCGACCAAGCTCTGAGCGGCGGGGCATGCGCGTCAGCGACTACCTAGGCTACCTCCGGGACATGTCCCGCAAGATCGCATTCCGCGGCGGTTTCGAGGCATGCCTGAGCCGTCCGGCCGCAGGAGGTATCCCTTCTCTCCACGGCGACGGGCCTGGCTCTTACGCTGGCTTGAGCCGGCCGACATGGCTGGCCCAGGCACGCCAACGCATCGAGACCGATGAGAATCAGGGGGTCTACGTCGGCTACGGCCTGATCGCCGGAAAAGTGACGATCGAAGGACGAGCCCGGACAATCGCCGGACCGCTGATCATCATGCCGGTGGACATGGAGCCGGAGGGGGACGCCGCGGCCGACCTCGAGTTCGAGCATGAAGACACGCTGATCAATTATGACCTGCTGGCGTTGTTGATCCCCGGGGCTGACTCCGTGGCCGACGGCGCGGCTCCCGCCGAGCATACGGTCCTTTTCACGCAGGAGCTTCTACGTGCCATCGCCGAGGCCGAGGCCTATGTGGAGGCCGCCACGGCCAACGGTTTACCCGGAGATCCGGCTTCCTTGGTCCGGGCGGTGTACGGACTGCTGGCGGCCCAGATTTCTGTTCTCGCCCAGTTCAAGCTGACCGAAAAGGCCTGTCCGTCCCCCTCGGCGCTGACGCAACAGGCCGCCTCAGTCGATGGGGAGGCCATCAACTGCCAATACATGTTCATCTCGGTACGTCCTTCCGAGGTGACCACTTACCAGGCCCTGACCAAGCTCATCAAGCAGACGGAAGGGGAGCATGGCGGGGATGGCGTCGAGAATCCTGTCCTGGCCAAGCTGCTGACTTCCTCCATCGAACAGTCGCGCATCGACCTTGGGCGTGACGAAGGGCTGCGTGGGTCGATCCACGAAGGCCTGATCCCGTTGATTCCGCTTTCCCTTTCGGAGCCGCAGAAGCAGGCCATCTCCGACGCATGGGCTTCGGACATCAGCTATGTGCAAGGCCCTCCGGGCACGGGCAAATCCCACACGATCACCGCCATGCTCCTTTCAGCGGTCTTGCTCGGGAAGAAGGTCCTGCTCGTCTCGAACAAAAAGGCGGCCTTGGATGTCGTCCGCGAGAAGGTGGAGAAACTCCTTGGTCCGGGCTCGTTGTCGCTCGCCGTCGGAGATGCCGAAGGACGCAAGCAGCAGAAGGCCCGCCTCGAAGACCTCATCTCCCGCGCGGACAACGTCAACGCTCCCGGGGATTTCCAGGAATTGAAACGGAGGGTCGAATCCTTCCGCCAGCAGATCCAGCAGAAGCTCGCGGAGATCTATGCGCATGAGGACGCCGTAGAGATGTATCTCGGCGGGGCCACCTTGGCGGAGGAAGCCCTGACCGCCCTGTGCCGGGCCAGGGAATATTACGTCGACAACTACCGATTGGCGGACCTTCAGGCGACCGGCCTGCAGGGGCGGCTGGTCGTGGATGAGGCCTTCGTGAAGGCCGTCGAGACCTGCGCCCGGACCGTCGAGCAGGCGAGGGCTTCCGGGTTGGGATTGCCGCGGACCAAGGCATTGCGAGTACGCGCGCTGCTCGGCTTCACCGCCAATGAACTAGGGGCGGGCTGGCTGCGGACCGTCGATCGTCCGGTCGAAATGCTCCGTCGTCTGGACGCCTACGTGAAGGCCTTGCGGGCCGCCCATCAGCTCGCCCGGATGGAGGGGCGTCTGGACAGGCAGGTCGGGGAAATCCGCAAGCTCATCGAGATCAAGCGTCGCGAGCACGAATCGCTCTGCGGGCAATTGATCAAGGCGCAGCTCGAGATGATCCGCCTCGCCAAGGCTTCCGAGCATCTTGCCGACCTGCAGCGTTTCAAGCAGGTCTTCTTCTTCCGCAAGCCATCGCGGCTCAAGTCGATCTTCGCCACGACCAAGGTCGCCAACGCCCTCACCGCGGCGCCTTTGTGGGCGGCCGAAATCAAGGACCTCAGCGCGGTGTTTCCTTTCGAGCTCGGCCTGTTCGACCTCGTGGTGGTGGACGAGGCGAGCCAGGTGAACATCGCCGAACTGATCCCCGCTTTCTATCGAGGAACCCGTTTCTGCGTCGTCGGCGACGACCGGCAGCTAGGTTTGGGAGCGGCCGGCTTGTTCGCCTTGAACCGGAACTTCGAAAGGCTCGCCTGGGAGCGTCACTGTTCGGGCGTGGCCTATGAGACGGCCAAGACCCGCAGCATCCTGGTCACCGAACATTCGATCTTGGACCTCGTCCTGCGCAGCCCTTATTCGGCCCAGCTTCCCCAGGTGATGCTGGACGAGCATTTCCGTTCCCGCCCCACCTTGGCGGCCTTCACCAGCGAGGAGTTCTACTCCGACGGCGGCGGTCTCAAGGTCATGACCGAAACGGCACGCAACCTCGGCAAGGGTGCGTTCCGCGCCATCATCACCGGCGGAGCCCGCCGTGGTAACCAAGGAATCGTGGACGCCGAAGTGAACAAGGTCCTGGGGATCCTTAAGGCCATCGAGGATGGTTCGGCCTACCAGCTCGGGGGCGTGCTCGAGGGTCAGTCGTCACCCTCCAAGCCTCACTCCGTCGGAGTCGTTTCCTTCACGCGCGACCAGACTTTGGAGATTCGCGAGCAGACCATGGGACGTTTCAAGTCCTTGGATCTCATCGTCGGCACCCCGGAGGAACTGCAAGGCAATGAACGAGACGTCATCCTGCTGACTTTCGGCCTGGGGGCCGGAACGCGTTACGCAAAGGCGCACTACGAGAACGCCAACCGTTTCAACGTGGCGACCAGCCGCGCGCGATTGTTCACGATCGCCATCCTGGGAGAGGAGCCAAGGACCGCGGAGCGACTCAAGCGTTACCTGAACCTGAGCGACTCGACGCAGGGCGCGTTTTCCCTGCCGGCCTTCAAGCCCGAGAAAATCGTCGGTGAGGCCAGGAAGCTCCTGTCGTCGGAACTACAGCGGTATGCGCAGGGCAGGTCGGCGCGTGTCGGCGGCGCAGGTTTCACCTTGCATGCCGGGGTCAAGGCCTGCGGTCAGGATGCGATGGATTTCGTCGTCATCAACCACGTCGGCGGCAAAGGCGTGCATGTCGAACTCGATGGCGCTCCGGGGTACTCGCTCACCAAGCATTACCCCTCTTTGCAGCGTGAGCGGGTGGCCGTGCTGGGTCGGGCCGGCTATGGCATCCTGCACCTGCGTCATGCGGACCTTTACGAGGGCGGTTGGCTGAGGTCCGGCGACTCCCTGGATGCGTTCCGCCTCCGTTTGGAAGCGGAGCTGGATGCGCACCTTCTGCTCCGTCAGAGCTGAGACTGGTAGACGTTGCGCAGCCTGCGGATCGCCAGCAGGGCGGCTTCGCACTTCGCCTTGGCCGGAGCGGGAAGCTGATTCGTCATCCGCCCCTTCCAGCGGGTTTCCTCCGCGTCGAGGAAGGCGAGTCGCTGGCGAGGGGGCAGGTTCAGGTCGACGCCGATGAGGATTTCATCCTTGGACCCGACGGGAGGGGGGATCGCAGCCGTAGGCCGGGGGGTGCCAGGGGTGGGCCGGGGGGTCGGTTGCGCCGTGGGCTTAGGGGGCGTGGTGGGCGGCGGAGTCGGCTTGCGGCCGGTGAGGATCTCTTCGCGGATTTCCGCGATGATCTCGAGCATGCGGCGACATTGGGCGCGCTGCGTATCGTCGCGCACCGACTGCATGCGGGCGTTGTATTTGGCGAATTCGGAGGTGAGCTGGGCGAGCTTGCGCTCCTTAGGCCAGGCAGGGTCGATGCCGAGAAGCCTTTCCTGCTCGGAGGCGTTGGCCGAACCCGAGGTCGCGGCGGTCAGCTGAATCGGTTTGAGGTGCTTGTCCTCGAGCTGCTTGTAGGTCTCGTCGGGAATCGCGAGCAGTCGGGCTACCTTCTGCAGGCAGGCGACCTCGGAACTGGTCACTTTCTTGTCCGCGGCGACGATCTCGAAGGCCAGTCCGATGGTCATGCAGCGCAGTTCCATGGGCAGTGACTTCTGTTGCAGGCAAGCTCGGTGAAGTCGGTCTTCGGAAACACCTCGGAGCGAAATCTGGATCTCCGTCTCCATCGCCCGGTCGATCGCCGACGACATCTCGGACGGCATCCTCTTGACGAAGTCGGTCTTCCAGCGCCGCAGGGTCGCGAGTTCCCGGTTGTCCAGGTTGCCGTCGCCGAGCGCGCAGAAGGCTCCGACGGTCATGCTGGCGGAGAGGGCGTCGAGCATCTCTTGAAGCTTACCTTGGCGTGAGGAACCGGCATCACCTGAGGAACCGTTCGAGCCCGACTGGGAGTCGAAGTAGAACTTCAACCCAAGTATCAGGACGACGAGACCGATGAGGTAACCCATCAGGCGGGAATCAGTTGCCGGGCTTGAGGTCGACCTTCGTCACCTTGCCGGTCTTCACGTCCTCGAAGGAACACTGCATCGTGCCGTTGAGGTCGTAAGCGTAGATGACCTTGATCGGCTGTCCGGCCGGGCGGCCGGAGGGGAGCTCGAGCGAGCCCTCCCAGATCTTGGTCACGAACTCGCAGTTCTTCTCTTCGATGGCGGACTGGCTGACGTCGCAGTTAACCTTGGTCTGGTTATCGCTGACGGTGTAATAGGTGCGCTCCTCGCGGCAGGGGAGCTTGGTACCCTTGCTGATGACGGTGTCATTGAAGACTCCGCTGTTGTCTTCGCTCAGCACGCTCGTGCCGAAGAAGTGCGGGGCGATCAGCGAGACGTCGATGTCCGCGACGGCGCGGGCCTGGAGGGTGTTGAGCGTGCCGCCGCTCGCCTTGTGGGCGGCGTAGATGGCGGCGCCCATGGCGATCGCCTGGTCGGGATTCTTGACCTTCGGCTTCTTTCCGAAAAGACGTTCGACCGATGCCTGCATCGCGGGGACGCGGGAGGTGCCGCCGGCCATGAAGATCTCCTTGATGTCGGATTTCTTGACGTGCTGAGCGGGGTCGTCCTTGCCGCAGCGCAGGACGTTTTCGCAGGCCATCTCCGCCTGGGAGACGAGGTGCGAGATGCCGGCTTCGAATTCATCGCGGCTCACCTCGATGGCGATGGGCCCGTGCTTGCCGGAAACGAGGCGGATCTGGACGACAGGGCGGGTGGAGAGGGTGTGCTTGTTGCTTTCGACGGCCAGCTTGTCGAAGTTGCAGTCGACGGCGTCGAATTCGTCGCCAGTCTTAGCTCGGAACTTCTCGCCGATGATCTTCAGGAGGGCGTTGTCGAGGTCCTTGCCCCCCAGCTGCTGCACGCCGTCCTGATAAAGGACCGTGATGTTATTGCCATGCGCTTCGATGAGGGTGACGTCGAAGGTGCCGCCGCCGAAGTCGTAGACGAGGTACTTGCCGTCGAGCGCGGTATCGGTGGCGTAGTAGAGGGCCGCGGCGGTGGGCTCTTCAATGAAGTACTCGACCTTGAGGCCGGCGCGGGCGGCGGCGTCCTTGGTGGCCTCACGCTGCTCGTTGCGGTAGTTGGCGGGCCAGGTGATGACGACGCTCTGGGGCTGGCCGAACTGCTCGGCGTAGTCGGAGACGACCTTTTTCAGGAGGAGCGCGCTCAGCTTGACCGGCGAGACGGTGTCGGCGCCGACCGGCCAGGATTTGTCGGTGCCCATCTCGCGTTTGAATTCAGCGAAGACGTTGGCGGTGCCGGTGCCCAGGAACTTCTTGGCCTCGGAGCCGATGATGACGTTGCCCGCGTCATCGATCTGGATGACCGAAGGGGTGATGGGATTGCCTTCGACGTTGTTCGTGATCTCGGGCTTGCCGGCTTCGTTGAAGCGGGCGACGAGCGTGGTGGTGGTACCGAGGTCGATACCGATGATGTTGGCAGGTTTGTCGGACATGGGGGTCAGTTGGAGGGGGTGGAGGGGGTGTTTTCGGCTGCAGGGGCGGGCGGGGTGTATCGGTGGAGGATGACCAAGGCCTTGGCAACGATGATTCTTTTAGAATCTCGTTCCAAATAGTAGCACGGACGTAGCAAGCGCGCCACTTGGTTGGCTTTGGCAGGGTCGTCCGTCGGCTCATGACGCCGGTCGATCTCGACCTGCTCTCCGGGGATCTTCTCGAGGGGCGTGCCGACGGAAAATTCCGTGAGCTGCACCTCAAGGTTCGCGAGCTGGCTGTCGATTTCGGCCGTCAGGAAGTTCACAAGCTCCTCGCGAGAAACCTCTTTCTGCGTGTTGAGCATGTCGCAGCAGAGCTTCTTGACCTCGATAAGGGCGCGCAGGCTGGGGAAGGAGGACTTCCGGTCGAGCTGGGCGTCGAGCTTGGCGATCTGCTCGTCCTTTAGTCCGAGCTGACGGTTGAGTTCGCCGGTGGCTTTGTTCAGGTCAACCAGCACGTCGGTCTTGGCTTTCTCGGCGAGTTTGAGCTGGCGGGTGAGTTCCACGGTCTGGGCGAGCAGGCTATCCATGCGTTGACCGGCTTGGGCCAGCGCTTTCTCGAAATCGCCGGGGGCGGCGGAGCCGGGCGTCGGTTGGGATGATTCGATCACGGTGGGTTTGGTTTGCGGGGTGGCGATGGTGGGAGGGGGTGTTGTGGCAGGGGACGGCTTCTGGGCGGCTGCTTGGCGGGGCGGAGGATCGTTGACATCGTCCAGTTTTAGGCCGCTGCGAGGCTTGCCGGATGGGCTCGCTTCATTGAAAACTACCTTGGCTGGCTTTGAGGTCGAGCCTGCTTCCCGGTCGCGGGTGTCGTTCGGTTCGTCTTCCAGTTCGGAGAAGGCTCGATTGATATAAGGCCAGGATTTCATGGCCACCACCACGAGAACCCCGATCAGCAGCAGGACCAGGGCAAGCGAGCCGTCGAAGTCCTTGTTCGCCGCGTCGGTCTTGTTTTTACCGTCCGTACCGGGAGGGGCTTTGGCCTTCGTGTCGACCTGCATGATGTAGCGGTTATTCATTAAAGTGATAATAGATGATGGATGGGGGAGAAACGCGACTCCTCGGAGACGAAAACGAAGAATTGGCGGGTAGTGTGGGGGGCTCGTTGGAACGCATTCTCCGCCGCCTTGGTCATGCGCTTGTGAGCGTGCTCCCGGAGTTGTTCGTCCTTGAAGCCGACCAAGGAGTCCCAGGCTTTCTGCAGACGCTCCGGTTCGACGGCCGGTCCGACCTCGTTAAGCAGCCGAAGGTCGGGCTCCTGTCCGTGGCTGCGACAGAGGCAGTAGAGCCAGGCCTTGGCCATGCGGACGGGTTCGGTGATCTCCTTATGCGTTCGCCCGTCCACCTGCTCGAGCATCTTCTTTCCGATCGTGTTGTTGATCTGCGCGATCGGGGTTCCGCCGCTTTTTCCTTGGGTGCAGAGGAATGCGTCGGACATCGAGAACTGAAGGATCGACCACAGTCTGATCGGCGCGGGCGGGTGGGTCGACTGCTCTTCGTGCCGATGGAAGGTTCCGTTGAAAGAGCTGCGTGCTTCGGCCAGGATGGCGGATACGTCCGTTCGGAGGTGAGGCTCACGCAGTCCGCACATCAGTTTCATGGACGCGTTGCATGCGGCCTTCGGGTCGCCGCAGGCGATCGTGCCGATACGATCCATGGAAAGCTCGGCGGCCCGGGAGTGCAGACGACCTTCGGGGCTTTTCTTGTCTTCCTCGTGGGAGTGGGCTTCGGGCAGCAGGAAGTGGCCGAGCTCGTGGCCGGCGACGAAGCAAAGTTCCTCTTCGGTCATGAGTTCGATGATTTGCGACCCGAACACGATCACGGGTTCATCGAAGGCGCTGAAGCAGAAGGCGTTGATCCCGTCCGTCTTGGGCGTGACGAATGCGTGGACCTGCTCGCGTCTTAGGCGTAGATTAAAGCATGCCTTGTCGACGGCCCTTTCGACGGAAGGCAGCAGCTGCGAATTAACCCTCATCATTTCCCGCGACAAGTGGTGGGCGTAGGTCTCGGCGTCGACATCCTTGGCTTTCTTCGTGCCCGCCGGCCGTGGCAGGTCAGGCGGCAGGTATAGGCAAGGTAGCACCAGCTTGCGGGCGTCGCCGAAATTATCGAGGTATTGGCTCATCCGTGTTGGTCTAGTTCGCGGTAAAGATCCCGGATACGCTGGATCAGTTCCATGCGGCGTCGCATCTGCTCGCGCCGATTGGCGTCGGTGATGGCCTGCATTCGGGCGTTTTCCCGGCTCCATGCGACGGAAAGCTTCCGTTCTCGTTCTTCGGTCGAGGTCCGGGTGTTGATCTCAAGTTCGGCCAGCATGTCGGTGATCTCGTCGTCATCGGCGATCAGTTTCCCGGCGATCTTGGCGGCTTTGACGCTCTTCGTTCCCAGCGCCTTAAGCGCGGTCGAAAGCGTAGCGAATTCTCCAGGTTCCAGCCGGCCGTCGCTTGCGACGATCTCAGAGCATAGTTCCGCGGCCGCTTGGATGAGTTTCTTCTCTCCGGTGGCCCGGATGGAGTCGGCCAATGCCGTCACCGCTTCGAGTTTCTGCTTACCCTTCGTCTTGCAGAGCGTCGAGGTGTCGGTGAGGGCCTGGAGGAAGGCCGTGGCATCCTTGTCGGCGGTCTGTTCGATGACGCACCATGCCCATCCCTGGAGATGTTCTTCTTCCTCCGAACTGACTGGTCCGTCGCTCGCGGCGCAGGCATATCCGAGGGCGAGGATGTCGCAGCAGAGCTTGAGTTCGGTCAGGGCGAGTTTAGCTGGTAATTCGGATGAATTGCCTTCGAAGTCCGCATACTTGCGTGGTCGTTTGGGACGACTCTGCGGGGCCGGCGTGGGCTGGGGGCGGGGAGGCGGAGGAATCGACGGCTTAGGCGTGGCCGGCGGTGCCGGAGGAAGTAGGTCATCCAGCCTGATGACAGGCTTGATCGGTTTAGGTTTATTCGGCTGAGGTGAGGGCGTCGGAATCCTGCTGTTGGAGCGACCTGGCTGCGGAGGCGTCAGTTCGGGGAGGGGCGGCAGGGAGACGTTACGGCGCGGAGTTGGCGCAGGAGTCGGAAGCGGATCGCTGCTCCGAGAAGGAGGACGCGAGGGTTGAAGAGGGCGGTGCTGATAAGGCGGCCGAGGCTGAGGCGGCAAAGTGCCTCCGGTGGGGATGACTTCGAGCGGCCGACTGCGCGGTAGCGGAATCGGATCTACATCGTCGGACTCCTCGGCTTGGGCAAAGGTCCAAAGGGTCCAGGTGATGAAGATAACCTCGGCGAAAAGAAGGCTGAGGAGCGTATTCCGATCTTGGGGGGCTTCGGCGACGTTGAATAGGTAGACCGTCAGGCCGAAGCAAAGCAGCGCCAGCGAGACCGCAAGAATGCTGGCCGCCCTAGGCATAGGGTTCAGGCCCGATAAAGGATGACCTTGGCCGGAGCAATGTAGCGCGGCTTTTTGCCTTCTTCGGCGATAAAGTAGCACCTCGAGCGAACTTCTTTCACAGTACCCCGGAGGGAGTCTTCAGGGGCATCGACGACCGAAATCGCAGCGAAGGCTCCGGCGGGTAGGTCGGCTACTTTGGTGCCGATCGCGATTTCCATGGCTTCGACACCTTGGTCGGCCAAGGCCGAATCCATGTCGTCGACAAGGAAATCAAAGGATTCCTTGGCGTCCGACTTGCCTGCGGTGACGCGTGCCTTGAGCGAACGGGCTACTTCAAGGATCTGCGTCAGTCGGACAAGATTGCGCTGAATGTTGGCCATGTTGACGTTCTTGGCGAGAAGGTCGATCTGGTTGTCCCTGGTGGAGATCTGCTTCATCGCTTCGGAAAGGGCGCCGCTGAGTTCGCCGAGTTTTTCCGGGACTTCGACCGCCGGGGCTGCGGAGTTGGCCGTGTTAGCGCCTGACTTGACGGCCTTGATGTCTTCGCGGAGAGCCGCAAGCTCGGCTTGAATCTTCCTTTGGGTTTCGTTGTGCGCGGCTAGCAGGCCTTGGAGTGAATCGTTCGGCTGTTCGGGTGCACCAGCCTTCGGCTGGTTTTTTGATTCGGTCGACTGCTCTGCTTGGGCTAGCGCCAATGTCAGCACGGAGAGCAGGAGCACGAGACCGCCGAAGGCCTTGGAGAATTTGGCGGGGGCGCCGACCAAAGGAAGGCCAAACCAGAAGATGGCGGAAAAGGCCACAGCGATCCAAAGGTCTCTACGGGTAAGCAGTTTGAACATGAACGACTGATGGGGTGATAAGCCAAATCCTGCAATAGTTTCTTGTATTACAAACTCGTGCTGGTGTGAGCTGGAATTGAGCAAATGAAGCCAGAAATGACAGGTGAATGCGCTGGCGGGGGGCCGGGGAGCGGGCAAAGTGAGTCGATCGTATGTTCAAGGGCATCGCACAGTATTTCGCCGGAGTCGGGCGGGCCATGCGGGTCCGTTCCGGCAAGGGCGAGGCGCATGCCGAGAGGTTGAAGGCTTACGGTGAGCTGAACCGGCTCGAGCAGGCGATCCCGGCCGCCAGGGCCGAGGTCTTGGCCGCGGCCGAGGCGATCGTGTC